>Ga0307995_1001821_pt1 | contig 12953 bp, 6 predicted proteins | sample EllFjometagen262_FD_203132 | JGI IMG/M metagenome (GOLD analysis project Ga0307995, IMG submission 203132) | Marine microbial communities from Ellis Fjord, Antarctic Ocean - #262 | ecosystem: Environmental > Aquatic > Marine > Unclassified | place: Southern Ocean | collected 2014-11-02
GCGTGCTGCAAGTCAACGAGGTCAAAAAAGACCCACAAAAGTATGTCCCCATTGTAATAAAACTGCTGCAGTCAACACATATGCACGTTGGCACGGTGATAACTGTCGTCAAGCCCAGCCAGTTGTTGACTAAACTTTAAAATAGTGCCATATTATCGATAAATAAATGCGTAATTTACTATTATCCACACTTTTGTATCTTTATTATACAAATATAAAAATTACACAAAAATCCAAAAACAAATCAAAGGAAAATTAATGTTTAAACAATTGTTCATGACCGCAATTATTATGGCAGCATCTTTAGTAGGATCATCTTATGCTTCTGCTGAAACTTATAACTTAACACTAAGTGGGGCTAGTCCGGGTGGACTTTGGTCTCGCATCGGAACAGGTGTTGATGCGGCTATTGCCCAAGCCTATCCTGGATCAACAGTAACGTATCAACCTAGTTCAGGTGGATTTGCTAATGCTGTGATGGTGTCAAAAGGGAAAGTACCTATGGGAATCATAAGCGACAGTGGACTAACTGTCGCTATCACAGGGGCATACCCTCTTAAAAAGCCAGTCACCGATCTCCGTGTATTGTTCCGATTATACCAACCAGAGAGTAGATTCCAACAGAGCTTTTTAGCAGTAACGAAAAAATTCGCCGACAAGCATAACATTAAATCATTTAATGATGCTGTTAATAAGAAACTCGCAATGCGTGTTGTTGTTAACATTCGCGGCGCAATTGACACTGAAATTAGCAAAGAGGCAATGGCTGGATTTGGCATTTCTGAAAGCATTATTAAGTCCTGGGGAGGACAGGTAATCAATGCAGCCGCTAAAGAAGCAGGATCATTGCTAGGAGACGGAAGGGCTGACGTATTATTTTTAGGAGTTAGCTTTAATCATCCTTATATTAGACAGATGGTAAAACATACCGATTTAGTACTCTTAGAGTATGGTCCAGCTATAGCCAATCGAGTTGCTACTAAGTTTGGCGCTTCAGTTTGTGGCGTCAAACCTGGTGAATATAAATGGGCACCTACTACTAATGTAACCACAATTTGCCACGGCGCAGTTGTTATTGTAAACAAGAGTATGAGTAACCAACAAGCGTATAATATTACTAAAGCAATGGTTGAACAAATTGAATCTTATAAAAATAATTCACATCGCTTAATTAAAAAGACAGCAACCCCAGCAGTTCTTGCAGGATCCGGCAATGCCCCGACTCACCCAGGTGCTATTAAGTACTTTAAAGAAAATGGATTAATGTAATCCTTATATCTGGTGAAAATATTTAATTTAAATACTTGGTTTTCTGTCGGCGCCAGGCGCCGACCGATCGGTATCTATGATTGGATCTTTACGCCGTTTGCAGTAATAGTTGGTGTATATGTTATTAGTGCAGCAACTTATATTATAATAACGCCGTGGATGCTGGCAGTTCTGTTCTTCTCAGGCATTGGGTCACTTGGGTTTCTAACAACCGGCGCATCATCAACCAGTAATACCATAAAACCCTCAGTGTGTGATATAATACTCGCAGGCCTTTGTTTGTCTGTTGGGGTTTATTTTGGTATTAATTCATCAGCGATAATGGCACGTGTGCCGATGATAGATGAGTTATCACAGTTGGATATTATTTTTGGATCTATTGTATTTCTGTTAACACTTGAGATAACACGGAGGGCCACTGGGCTTGGTCTTACGCTAGTTGTATTGCTTTTTGTAGCATATAATATGCTCGGCCACCACTTGGGTGGAGTACTACAGCATGGAAAAATCGATTACATTCATTTCTTAGAAGTAACAGTGTTTACCCAGTATGGTATATTTGGCCTTCCAGTAAGGGTAGCAGCAACATACGCTTTTATGTTTGTAATGTTTGGCACATTGCTTCATGCATGCGGCGGCGCAAACTTCTTCTTTAATTTTGCTGCAGCAATTAGTGGAAGAAGCACAGGAGGCCCTGCTAAAGTAGCTGTTATATCTTCTGGTATGTATGGGATGATGTCAGGTAGTCCTACATCGGACGTCGTTACAACAGGAGCAATTACAATACCTATAATGAAACGATTAGGATACACTGGTGCTCATGCTGGCGCCATTGAAGTTGCTGCATCAACTGGCGGTAGCCTAGTACCACCCGTATTGGGGACGGCAGCATTCCTAATGGTTGATTTTTCTGGATTGGAATATTTTGAAATCGCCGCCGCGGCATTGATTCCCAGTATTTTATACTATATTTCAATTTACGCACAGGTGCATTTTAGTTGCCTACGGCTAGGGTTTGGCCGGTTAGATTCTAAATTAATACCATCATTCGTACAAACTATGAAAGAAGGGTGGTTGTTTATTATACCCCTTACTGTATTATCAGTAGCACTGGCGTTAGGATTTTCACCAACTATGGTTGGAATCATGGGGTCTGCTTCAGTACTAGCGGTGTCTATATTTAAAGCAAGCACACGCATAGGTCCGGTTGCAATCGCCAGAGTACTAAGTGAAACATGCTATCGTATGGTTCCTGTTGCTGGTGCATGCGCGGCTGCTGGATTAATAATTGGCGGAATGACAATGACTGGGCTCGCTGGAAAATTTTCTCATCTCGTTAATGGAATAACTGACGGGCATATGTTCTTTACGTTATTAGTCACAGCTAGTCTCACAGTAGTACTTGGTCTTGGTATGCCAACGCCAAGTGCATATATTCTATCTGCCGCACTAATGACGCCAATCTTATCTGAAATCGGCGTACCAACATTACCCGCACATATGTTTGTTTTCTATTATGCTGTAATGTCTGCCCTCACGCCTCCTGTGGCAGTAGCGGCGTACGCTGCCTCTTCAATTGCTGAAGATAACCCATTTGTAATTTCTATCCTAGCGGTAAAATTTGCACTCGCGGCATTCATTATACCTTTCGCTTTTGTTTACGGACCTGAGTTATTATTAGATGGATCTTGGTATAATATCATAATATCATTCGTTACGGCTGCATGTGGGCTAATATTAATTGCTAGTGCAATAGAGGCATATTTTACTACACCCTTAATATTATTTCAACGGATAGTATTGGGCATTGCCGGCCTTGGGTTAGTTGTTCCAAATGTATATATTTCATGTGTTGCGATAGCATTATTAATAGTATATTTTATTGTTGACCGGGCTCGGGTATAGTGTTATTATATGTATATGAATGAACTTGCTTTTGTATTTGGAAATGGTCTGACACGACTAGAGTTTAATACTAGCACCCTAAGTTCATATGGAAAAATATTTGGGTGTAATCGCATGTATACTGATCCTAGTGTGGATGTAATAGTTAGTGTTGACCCCGGCCCAACTAAATTAATACAAGAACACTCAGGCACATATGAACATTATACCCGGCCACAGTACACTAATAATATAAGTTTTCCGTGTGATAAACGATACCAAGGATATAGCAGTGGCCCTAATGCAATTGCTATCGCGGCAGGAAAAGGCTTCTCTTATATATTTTTTATTGGAATGGATCTAAAGAGTAATACGGGATTTCATAACAATATCTATGCCGGTACTGAATTTTATAAAGGAGATGCAGAGCCCCCGACGTTTTACGGAAATTGGGTAAATCAGATATCTCATATTGCTGAAAATTATAGTGATATTAGGTTTATTCACGTAAACCCACTATCAGGCTTTACCCCAACTGAATGGAAAAATATGTCAAACTTTTCAATTATGACAAAATTAGAGTTCCTAACGTTTGTTGGGATAGATAAATAATATTATAATTAAAGGAACCTATTTATGAGCCGTGTTCAACGTATAGCGGGTGATCTAACAATTGATCCTACTGGCACTATTAATCTTACTAGTGATACAGTTATTAGTGGCAATTTAACCGTTAGTGGCACCAATGCTAATATAACGACAACGAATACTGCTATCACTGATAGGGTTATAATATTAAATGATGGCGAATCAGCCGCGGGAGTATCTGGTAGATACAGTGGTTTAGAAGTAGAACGTGGATCTACCGCAAACGCACATTTTGTATTTGATGAGACTGATGATAAATGGAAAGTTAGCACAGACGACGGTAGCACATACAGTAATTTAATGGTCACAAGTACTTCTGGACTTACTCAGGTTGTAGATGACACCACACCACAATTGGGCGGCAGCTTAGATGTTAACGGCCAGAGTATTGTTAGTGTTAGTAATGCTAATGTGATTATTGCCCCAAATGGGTCTGGCGCACTTCAAGTTACTGCGCCTATTAGGTTAGATGATCAGAGTGCACCAAGCAGCGTAAGCGGCGCTACCCTACTATATGCAGGAACTGCCGGCGGCGGTGGAACGGGTGTATTTTTTGTCGATGGCACTACTGGTGATGAACTAGTTAGTAAGAGTAAAGCAATTGTCTACGGACTGATATTTTAAAAGGAAAAATTAAATGGCTATAGCACAAGCAGTTATTGGAACAGGCGCAACTACACTTTATACATCTAGTGGAAGTAATGCAACGACCGCGATGTTTTTTATGAATGATAATGCATCTGCAAGAACACTTAATCTCCACATTGTGCCTTCAGGCGACACTGCAGGAGTCACTAATCAGATTATTAAGGCAGTTTCTATCGATCCCGGTGATACATATGTTATTAATACTGAGAAACTAGTATTAAGCACTGGAGACTTTATCTCAGCAACCGCAAGTGCCGGATCAAGTATCTACGCTACAATTAGCCATGTGAGCATCTAATGGCTGGATACGTAAAAACAAAAGGATCCTTTGACGGCGGCGGCACTCTTAAACAAGAAAAGCAGGCGATTGGTATCCCAGCAGGCGCAACTGCGGAAAGAACAACTGTCCCAGTTGCGGGTGAATTTCGATTTAATACAGATACGTCTAAACTGGAATATTATAATGGTGCGGCATTCAAAACAATGGGATTTGAAGGCAATGCAACCATTACGCAAGATAGCTTTACTGGAGACGGGTCCACATCTATATTCACAATGAGCACAAGTGTTACGAGCAACCAAGAGCAACGTATTATTGTTGCAGTTGGCAATGTTTATCAGAATCCAGCAACATCGTATACGGTTAGTGGTACTAGCATTACATTTACTAGCCCACCAGGCGCAGCAGAATCTATAATAGTTATCCACGGGATTGATAGTAACATCGCAGTTTAATAAATAACTATACAAACCCTGTCACCTTGGACGTTAATAGGTGAACGCAAGATAGCGGAGATAACTGATTATGGCTATAAGTCGTATAGGCGGTAAGGCCTTAAGAGCGAATTTAGAACGAGATAGTGATCTTGCGTTCAATACCAACACCTTAGTAATTGATTATACTAATGCTAGGATTGGTATTGGACTTTCATCTCCCACAAACACTCTTTCAGTAACAGGGTCTGCTAATGTAGACAACATAAAAATTGATGGCAATGCTATCACTAGCACTAATGCTAATGGAAATATTACTATTAGTCCTAATGGTAGCGGATCAATTGATGTTGACACTAGCCAGATTGTTAACCTAACAGATCCTACTGGCGCACAACATGCAGCAACAAAAGCATATGTTGATGCACAGACATCCAGTGGCACAAATGCTGGTACAGTGACACTAACAGCAACAAATACAACAGACGCTACACACTTTCCTCTCTTTGTAGATAGTGCTACAGGCAACGAAGCATCAAGAACAGACACAGGGTTTACTTATAATCCAAACTCCGGAACTCTTGCTTCCACTTTGTTTGCAGGTACTATATCAACTGCGGCACAAACAAATATTACATCATTGGGTACACTAACTGCACTTCAAGTAGACAATATTAACATAAATGGTAATACATTAAGTTCAACCGCTGGTACTGATTTATTAATTACTCCACTTGCAGGACAACAGATTGTATTAGATGGCGCAATTGTAATTGATGCAGGTGTAGTTACAGGTGCAACTAGTATCACTTCTACTGCATTTGTTGGTAACGTAACAGGTAATACAAGTGGTACGGCAGCTACAGTAACAACAGCGGCACAATCTGCTATTACTTCTCTTGGTACACTAACTGCACTTCAAGTAGATAATATTAATATCAATGGTAATACATTAAGTTCAACCGCTGGTACTGATTTATTAATTACTCCACTTGCTGGACAACAAATCGTTCTTGATGGAGCTATTGTAATTGATGCAGGTGTGGTCACAGGTGCAACGAGTATTACGTCAACGGCATTTGTTGGTGATATAACTGGCAACGTAACAGGTAACACATCTGGAACTGCTGCAACTGTTACAGGCGCAGCTCAAACTGCAATTACTTCAGTTGGGACACTAACAGGACTAGTCATCGCAAATGATGGCAATATTGGTAGTGCTGGCGACTCTGATTCTATAGCAATTAGTGCTTCTGGCGTAGTTACGTTTAGTCAAGTACCATTATTTCCAAATAATACTATAGAAACAGCAGATATACAAGATAATGCTGTCACACTTGCTAAGATGGCAGGGATTGCCCGCGGTAAAATTATATATGGTGATACAAGCGGTAATCCTGCTGTATTAGCACCCGGCACAAATGCACAAATATTGTCAACTGATGGTACTGATCTTACTTGGACTGATATTTCCGTTTCCTCACTCGCAGCAGATAATCTCACTGCTGGTGATGCAGCAGTTCTTCTAACTACCAGTTCTGGTAACATCACAATTGACGCTGCGGCTGACGATAGTGATATTATCCTCAAGGGAACAGATGGTACTGTAGATACAACATATCTAACGATTGATGGTAGTGCTGCTGGTTTAGCAACATTTAACTCTGGTATTACACTTGGTGGTAATATTATTATTCCTGATGCGGGAACGATTGGTTCTGTTACTGATACTGATGCTATTGCAATTTCATCTGGTGGTGTAGTTACCATGAATCAGATACCTGTCTTTAGTGCGGGTATTAATGTATCAGGTGGTACTATTGCTGGTACTATTGCTACTGCGGCTCAAGGTAATATTACTTCAGTAGGAACACTTACTGCACTTCAAGTAGATAATATTAATATTAATGGTAATGCAATAACAAGTACTGCTGGTACAGACTTAACGATCACACCATTAGCAGGACAACAGATTGTTCTTGATGGCGCTATTGTTGTTGATGCAGGTGTGGTCACAGGTGCAACGAGTATTACGTCAACAGCATTTGTTGGCGATGTAACTGGTGATGTAACAGGCAACACATCTGGAACTGCTGCGACTGTTACAACAGCAGCTCAAACTGCAATTACTTCAGTTGGTACACTAACTGCGCTTCAAGTAGATAATATTAATATTAATGGTAATACATTAAGTTCAACCGCTGGTACTGATTTATTAATTACGCCATTAGCAGGACAACAGATTGTTCTTGATGGCGCTATTGTTGTTGATGCAGGTGTGGTTACAGGTGCAACATCAATTACATCAACGGCATTTGTTGGTGATATAACTGGCGATGTAACTGGTAATACGTCTGGAACTGCTGCAACTGTTACAGGCGCAGCCCAAACTGCAATTACTTCAGTTGGGACACTAGGAGCTCTAGTAATTGTCAACGGTGGTAACATTGGCAGTGCTGGCGACACCGATGCTATTGCTATCGCATCTGACGGAGATGTTACTTTTTCACAGGCTGTTACTATTTCAGGCAACTTAACTATTAACGGCACAACTGTTACAGCAAGTTCCACTAATACAACAATCGAAGATACATTACTAGAACTTAACGCAGGCGCAGGTTCTAATGCAAATGATATGGGCATTATTATGGAGCGTGGCTCTACGGGTAATAATGCTATTATGGCTTGGGATGAAAGCGAAGATAAGTTCATTATGGGCACAACTACTGCGGTAGCAAGTGCAACGGGTAACCTCGTTATTACCAAAGGGACTCTACAAGCAAATATTGAAGGTAACGTAACAGGTAATACCAGCGGTACCGCAGCCACAGTTACAACAGCAGCTCAACCTGCAATTACTTCAGTTGGGACACTTACTGCACTTCAAGTAGACAACCTTAACCTCAATGGTAATGCAATAACAAGTACTGCTGGAACTGATTTATTAATTACTCCGTTAGCAGGACAACAAATTGTATTAGATGGCGCTATAATAATTGATGCTGGTGTGGTTACAGGCGCAACATCAATTACATCAACGGCATTTGTTGGCGATGTAACTGGTAACACCAGCGGTTCTTCTGGATCAACAACAGGTAACGCTGCAACAGCAACTGCACTTGCTACTGCTAGAACAATCGGTGGTGTGTCGTTTGATGGCACTGGTAATATTAATTTACCAGGCGTAAATACCACTGGTAGCCAAGATACATCTGGAACCGCAGCCACAGTTACAACAGCAGCCCAAACTGCAATTACTTCAGTAGGAACACTTACTGCACTTCAAGTAGACAATATTAACATAAATGGTAATGCAATAACAAGTACCGCTGGTATAGATTTATTAATTACTCCATTAGCAGGACAGCAAATTGTTCTTGACGGCGCAATAGTAATTGATGCAGGTGTGGTTACAGGTGCAACAAGCATTACATCAACAGCATTTGTTGGTGATATAACAGGTAACGTAACTGGTAACACCAGCGGCACTTCGGGCTCGACTACAGGTAATGCTGCAACAGCAACCGCACTAGCGACGGCAAGAACCATTGGTGGTGTTTCGTTCGATGGTACTGGTAATATTAATTTACCAGGCGTAAATACCACTGGTAACCAAGATACAAGTGGTACAGCAGCTGTGGCAACGGTAGCAACAACAGTTACTATTACAGACAACGAATCAACAGATGAAAGTAATGCTATTATCTTTACTGCCGGCGGCGATATCGATGGCGGCAATGTTGGTCTTGAGTCTGATGGAACACTTACCTATAATCCAAGTACTGGCAAAATAACTGCTACTGGATTTGTAGGAACACTAACAGGTAATGTAACTGGCAACACCAGCGGGACAGCAGCAACAGTAACAACAGCAGCCCAAACTTCTATTACTTCTCTTGGAACATTAACTGCACTTCAAGTAGATAATATTAATATTAATGGTAATGCAATAACAAGTACTGCTGGTACTGATTTATTAATTACTCCATTAGCAGGACAGCAAATCGTTCTTGATGGAACAATAGTAATTGATGCCGGTGTGGTTACTGGTGCAACGAGTATTACGTCAACGGCATTTGTTGGTAACGTAACAGGTAATACCAGCGGTACTGCGGCTACAGTTACTACTGCGGCTCAAACAAATATTACTAGTGTTGGTATATTAACTGCACTTCAAGTAGACAATCTTAACATAAATGGTAATACATTAAGTTCAACCGCTGGTACTGATTTATTAATTACGCCATTAGCAGGACAGCAAATCGTTCTTGATGGAACAATAGTAATTGATGCCGGTGTGGTTACAGGTGCAACATCAATTACATCAACGGCATTTGTTGGTGATATAACTGGTGATGTAACTGGTAATGCAGATACGGCAACTGCACTTGCGACTGCTAGAACTATAGCAGGACAATCGTTTGATGGTACTGGTAATATTGCAATTGCACCTACTGATTTAACAGGAGTAACTGCCACAGCAACAGAATTGAATTATGTTGATAATGTTACTAGTGCAATTCAAACACAATTAAATGCAAAAGCACCTCTTGCGGCCCCGGAATTTACTGGTAATGCTACTGGTGTTAATCTAACACTATCTGGTGATCTTACTATTAATGGCACGACTACAACAGTTGCAACTACTAATATGGTCGTTAGTGATAAACTAATTGAACTTGCAAATGGGGTAACTGGTACTCCGAGTGGTGACCTTGGTATAGTTATGGAACGTGGTGATTCAACTAATGCCTTTATGGGATTTGATGAATCGGCTGATAAATTTATTGTTGGCACCGGTACTTTCACCGGTGCAACCACGGGTGATTTGACAATTGCCACTGGCACATTGGTTGCAAATATCGAAGGTAACGTAACTGGTAACACAAGCGGTTCTTCCGGATCAACAACAGGTAATGCTGCAACAGCAACCGCACTAGCGACGGCAAGAACCATTGGTGGTGTTTCGTTCGATGGTACTGGTAATATTAATTTACCAGGCGTAAATACCACTGGTAACCAAGATACAAGCGGGACAGCAGCCACAGTAACAACAGCAGCTCAAACTGCAATTACCTCAGTAGGAACATTAACAACTCTTACCGTTGACAACATTATTGTTAATGGCTCAAATATCGGCCACACATCGGACACAGATGCAATTGCAATTAGTTCAGGTGGTGTTGTTACTATGAATCAGATACCTGTCTTTAGTGCAGGTATTAATGTATCAGGCGGCACTATTGCTGGTACTCTTGCTACGGTAGCCCAAACAAATATTACTAGTGTTGGTATATTAACTGCACTTCAAGTAGATAATATTAATATTAATGGTAATACATTAAGTTCAACCGCTGGTACTGATTTATTAATTACTCCACTTGCAGGACAACAGATTGTTCTTGATGGCGCTATAATAATTGATGCAGGTGTAGTTACAGGCGCAACAAGTATCACATCAACGGCATTTGTTGGTGATATAACTGGCGATGTTACAGGTACAGCCGATGTTGCTACCGTTGCAACAACAGTTACCATTACAGATAATGAATCTACTAGCGAAAATAATGTTCTTGTTTTTGTTGCTGGAGCAGATTCGGACGGTGGTAATGTAGGATTAGAATCTGATGGAACATTAACATACAATCCAAGTACTGGTAAAATAACTGCTACTGGATTTGTAGGAACACTAACAGGTAACGTAACTGGTAACACCAGCGGTACTGCTGCAACCGTTACAACAGCAGCCCAAACTGCAATTACTTCTCTTGGTACACTAACTGCACTTCAAGTAGATAATATTAATATTAATGGTAATGCAATAACAAGTACAGCCGGTACTGATTTAACGATCACCCCACTTGCTGGACAACAGATTGTATTAGATGGCGCAATAGTAATTGATGCAGGCGTGGTTACAGGCGCAACATCAATCACATCAACGGCATTTGTTGGTGATATAACTGGCGATGTAACTGGTAACACCAGCGGTACTGCAGCCACGGTTACAACAGCAGCTCAAACAAATATTACCTCAGTAGGAACATTGACTGCACTACAAGTAGACAATCTTAACATCAATGGTAATACATTAAGTTCAACCGCTGGTACTGATTTATTAATTACTCCATTAGCAGGACAACAAATTGTATTAGATGGAGCTATTGTAATTGATGCAGGTGTAGTTACAGGCGCAACATCAATTACGTCAACGGCATTTGTTGGTGATATAACTGGTGATGTTACTGGTAATACAAGTGGCACAGCAGCCACAGTTACAACAGCAGCTCAAACTGCAATTACTTCTCTTGGTACACTAACTGCACTTCAAGTAGATAATATTAATATTAATGGGAATGGGATAACAAGTACTGCCGGAACTGATTTATTAATTACTCCATTAGCAGGACAGCAAATTGTTCTTGATGGAACAATTGTAATTGATGCTGGTATAGTCACTGGTGCGACAAGCATCACATCAACGGCATTTGTTGGTGATATAACTGGCGATGTAACTGGTAACACCAGCGGTACAGCAGCTACGGTAACAACAGCAGCCCAAACTGCTATTACTTCTCTTGGTACACTTACTGCACTTCAAGTAGATAATATTAATATTAATGGTAATACATTAAGTTCAACTGCTGGTACTGATTTATTAATCACACCATTAGCAGGACAACAGATTGTATTAGATGGAGCTATTGTTGTTGATGCAGGTGTAGTCACTGGTGCAACGAGTATTACGTCAACAGCATTTGTTGGCGATGTAACTGGTGATGTTACTGGTAACACCAGCGGTTCTTCTGGATCAACAACAGGTAATGCTGCAACAGCAACTGCACTTGCAACTGCTAGAACTATAGCAGGTCAGTCGTTTGACGGCACTGGTAATATTGCAATTGCACCTACTGATTTAACAGGAGTAACTGCCACAGCAACAGAGTTAAATTATGTTGATAATGTTACTAGTGCAATTCAAACACAATTAAATGCAAAAGCACCTCTTGCAGCTCCTGCATTTACTGGTAATGCTACTGGTGTTAATCTAACACTATCTGGTGATCTTACTATTAACGGTACTACTACAACAGTTTCAACTACTAATATGGTCGTTAGTGATAAACTAATTGAACTTGCAAATGGTGCAACCGGCACTCCAACTGGTGATCTTGGTATAGTTATGGAACGTGGTGATTCAAATAATGCCTTTATGGGGTTTGATGAATCAACTGATAAGTTTATTGTTGGTACAGGTACTTTCACTGGTGCAACAACGGGTGATTTGACAATTGCCACTGGCACATTGGTTGCAAATATCGAAGGTAATGTAACGGGTAACACATCTGGAACTGCCGCCACAGTAACAACAGCAGCCCAAACAAATATTACATCATTGGGTACACTAACTGCACTTCAAGTAGATAATATTAATATTAATGGTAATACATTAAGTTCAACCGCTGGTACTGATTTATTAATTACTCCATTAGCAGGACAACAAATCGTTCTTGACGGCGCTATAATAATTGATGCCGGTGTAGTCACTGGTGCAACGAGTATTACTTCAACAGCATTTGTTGGTGATATAACTGGTGATGTAACGGGTAACACATCTGGAACTGCCGCCACAGTTACAACAGCAGCTCAAACTGCAATTACTTCAGTAGGAACATTAACAACTCTTACCGTTGACAACATTATTGTTAATGGCTCAAATATCGGCCACACATCGGACACAGATGCAATTGCAATTAGTTCAGGTGGTGTTGTTACTATGAATCAGATAC
>Ga0307995_1001824_pt1 | contig 12929 bp, 7 predicted proteins | sample EllFjometagen262_FD_203132 | JGI IMG/M metagenome (GOLD analysis project Ga0307995, IMG submission 203132) | Marine microbial communities from Ellis Fjord, Antarctic Ocean - #262 | ecosystem: Environmental > Aquatic > Marine > Unclassified | place: Southern Ocean | collected 2014-11-02
TCTTTCTTAACATAACTCCTTCATAACCGTGTTCGTCTGCATCTGATATCATGTCAGCTAATTGCTCGTCAGATTCAATTGGATGTTGCTCTAATAAACTTAATGTATCTGTCTCAGTTAAATCACAACCCTGTAAATTACTATATCTATTTTCTAATGACTGTGTTCCTACCTTAGTATCAAACTCTTCGAGTGTTAAGTAATCAAATATAACATATTTAGGTTTCTTGATAGTGTGATTTTTTCTTTTAATTTGCTTCATTAAACCTTGAAAGTGTTCGTTACCATCTTCATCCATTAAGCAAATCTCTCCATCTAAAACAAAGTCTCCAGGTATCTTAGATACTTCATCTATTACTTTTTGTAGAGTAGCAAACTCATTTCCTTGTCTTGAGTAAGCATTAACACAACCATGCTCTTTTCTAATAATGCACCTAACACCATCTAATTTTCTAGATCCTAACCATTCCTCTGTTTCAAAGTTACAGAATTTAGGTTCATATTTAGTAGCTAATGCTACATCAAATGTTGGTATTAAATTTGGTATAACTTTATTGATAACTGATTCAGAAGCTCTAATCTCTAAGTTTCTATCTATAATAGAGAAGATTAAATCTTCATATGATTTATTTGTTAATATAAACCCGTTAACCATTGAAATTGCATCATAACCAGTATAATCTCTACTGTTTAATGCATCCAATAGATCGAATAGATTTATGTTAGAAGCTAATTCTGAGTTGTTTATTAAGTGACTCATTTTCTTACAATTCGTGGATGTAACATTGAATTTTAGAAATGTGTTGTATGTATAATGTAATGCATTGGTAATAAAATCATCGTTTTTTATAGTTTCGATAATTTGCTTTTTCTCTAATAGAGAAGATGTAGATTTCATCTTATCGACGAATTCTTGTAGCTTTTTTAAGTGTGTAGTCATGATATATTTATTAATTTGTATTGTTCTTTCCCCCTTTATCTACGATAAAGATACGAAAAAATACTCAGACTAGCAACTGTTTAGGGGGTTATTTTAGAACCGTTTCACTTTAATATAGATGATTTCTTTGACTTCCGTTGAAATTTGTCTTAATCCATCTTCATTAGTTGCAAGCAAACAATTTCGATACTTATCCCAGTCTACCTGATAGCTAGTATCAAGAACACCATTGTTTATCGATTTAATAAGTTCGTTTAATGCATTAATTGTATATAAAGTGTTTGTGTGCTTTTTTCTATGAAGTGAAATAGTGCTATCAAGTATAGTTAAAGGTTTTGATGAATCAACATTATATGTACACATTAGTTCACTTGTGTCTGCGCTTTTTAATACGAAAATCTTGTTGAATAATACATCATATGTATCAACTATAAGATCGATAGTAGGTCGTAGAGACTTGTTAATTGTGAATGTGCATAATAGTTGTGTTTTCATTACTTATCCTAGTTTTTTAGTTTATCTATATCAGCGGTTCTTGCTGCTATCTTATCTTTAAGTGCTTGTACTTCTGCATCTACCATATCAGCTTGCTGTGATGTCGTAAGTGGGTGCCCCATTCTCTTACACCCGTCAATAATATTTGTTATTATTTTATCCTTACCAATTGATACACCACCTGTTCTGTTCTTCTTAAATTGTAATTTAGCAGCTACCCAACCCTTAGGGTACATTTTACCTTTATACGTTACCATCTCAGTTTGATCTTCGAATTCAGGATTACCATCATTTGTTTTTGTAGCTCTATCATACTTAACACCCCAAGTACTTCTTTCAGCATCATATTGCTTCTGCTCACCATCGCTTAAGCTCTTACCGTCACGCAATTTGCTTAATATGTGTTTGTTAATAGATTTAGGGTTAAAATCATCCCCTCTGTTTGCTACCATACCATATGTAGTTGAATTTTTATTTTTATCTAACTTACTACTGTAAGTTTTAACCTTTGCCATAGGATCTTCATCATCTTTTGATTTTAATCCATGAGCTTCGTTAATTCCATATGCTATATACTCTAACTCATCTGTAGAGTATGTATCTAAATTTTCTTCAGTTAATCCTGCATTGGAACCTTGCTTAAATTTATTTGCAAACAATTGTTTGAATGAAACCTTTTTAAGATTTTGTATTTCAGCTTGTTTTTGCTTTATACTAAATTTAGTTGGATCCATATCTATAACCTTCTGTATTTTATCCATTAAATCCGTACCTTCTAGTGCACTCTTTTGTTGATTAAACCTAGATTCCATCCAGTGCCAGTTATCCGGGTTATCAGTACCTCCAAGTGATAAAGAAGTGATATGATCCAGTTGCATTTCAGAAAACGGTACCCGTTTACCAGTAATGACGCTGATGCCACCTGTTTCTAGATAGTCTTTTATTAAAGCTCGTCGACGTGTTTCTGTATCTTCCCATCCATACGCCTTAGCTCCTCCCGATAGTGCGCCTTTTGAGTCAATCTTACTAGTTAAGTACCCTGCATCAGGTGGATTTCTATCTCTACCTGTTGTTTCAAGAGCATTTATTATATTATCAATATCCCCTTCTGCTACTTTATATATTTTAGGAGCTCTTAAATGGTTACCTGTATTTTTAAAATGCTCTTTGTTACGATTATAGAAATCTTTCATTTGCTCAGCTTCTTCCTGTGTGCGAAAGCTGAACTCACCTGCGACGCCTGATTGTCTACCTTGTGATAGATTCTCCTCCATTGCTTCAATAGTTGTAAGAATAAACTCTTCTTTGGTACTCTGTGCTTGTTTAGCTTTTTTTGTTACAGGTTCAGATATTGGGATAATGACAGTGGAGGTTACTTCTTTACTATCTGCAGATGGATTAGTATCTGGAGCTTCTTGATCTACACTATCTATGTCTTGAGCAGCTTTGCTTACTGGAGTTGATTTACCAGCTGTTCCCCACTCCTTACCAACTCTATTAAGTGATCTGTTTTGAGAGTTATCAACATATGTCTGCGTTTCAGTTAATCCGTGAACATACTCTACAATAAATGCATGAGGTAATCCGAAATTGTACAAAACTTCACGCAAATGATTGATGTGATCAGCATTTGATACATTAGGTTGACCATCGTCTACACGGTAAGCCCACTCGGATAATATTTTATTTAGATTGAATTTCATGCATGTATTCCATAATATAATTATTAGATTGCATGTTCAAACACCAGTGATTTCAAAGTGTTATAAGTTTCTCCTATCTGACCTTTCACAGGGTACTTCATAGCATTTTTAATGTCTACGAAAAACTGTTCGCCGTCAGAAGGATTATAATCGAATGTAAATGAATCGTAGGTATATAATACCAACTTTGATTTATAACCACTCATTACTTTGAATACTTCTCTTAGTATCAAAACATTGCTTTCTGTTTCCAGTGCTTGTAGATAATAATTAAACAACTTTGGAGCGTTCATCTCCGTTAAATTATCCGCATGTAACCGTCTTGATAATAAGTATGTAGTTATACACTTTTCCGACTTAAATTTCTTCCATAAATTACGAGTAAATTCATGTATTTTACCAAAAAATTCTATTTCACGCATTTCCTTTGGTATACCACCATATACAATCTTAAAAGAGAGAGCTTTTGATTCCTTATACTCTTCATCTGTTAATGTTTCTTTTCCAAAGTACTGTTTTCCGAGATATTCATGTACTGATGTATCAGGGAATTCGTATCCTACAACTTCTGCCATTAACCTAATATGATACGCATCAAAATCAAATTCTAACATCTTACCTTCATCAAATCTACTAACAAATCGATCTCTAGAACCATCCTCCTTGTTAAGTGCTGCATAATTTATTCCACCATACCTGTTTGACGGTCGACCTGTTGATGTATATGGATTGTATTGAGTAAACTCTAATCCTTTCACAGTATGTATACCAGCTTGCTCGATTCCATATAAAGTATACAACATATCTTCATTATAACGCTTGTAAGATTGCGCTTGTTGGAGATCATCTGTTATATACTGTTTATATGTATTATCCCTAACGCTCCTGCATTTTTCCAGATGTTTGTATATAGGTATGATTGTGTTTACTCTTGGATATGTCGTGTACCTACGCTCAATAAAATCATGAGCTGTTGTGCTTATACCTGTAATATCAATAGGTTTATTTGTATTAAACCAAGCTGACATATTAAGGTCTAATAGTTTTTTAGATTTATCTGCGCTCCATTTGAATATATGTAAAAATTCCTTTTTATCATTTACGTATATATATGAGAATTTGGATAAAATACCTTCTACCTGTTTGAGTGTAAAGCTTATATCTGAGTCAGGGTGATTTACTGGTATTATATAATCGTTATGCTTAGATGCTAAATATAATAAACATAAATTGTTTGCAGCTGGATGTTTATGTATATCAGAGTACACAGGTATAACAAATACCTCAGATTGATTTTGAGATAGTTCGAATATTTCTAGGATGGCTTTCTTAGATTCTACAATCATATAACTTTTTTCACTATGTTAATATAGTAAAAATAATTGAGATTTACAACTCTATATCAGTATTTGTGTTAAGTAAAGTACTATCGTATATACTATACTGATCTAACCTCGCGATAAGTCGATTACGTACACCTCTTAAAATATTATCTTTCTCAATAATCGTTCTACTGTTTGTACCGATAACCCCTGGTGTATAAATTAATCTATCTTTCATAACATCTTCACGTGGACCTGTCAACTTCCAACGTAGTTGAACACTCTTATAATAATTCGGGTTTAAACCTGCAGATTGATCTGATAGTAAATCGTATTGCAGTTTTCCCACTTCAATAACCCTACCATTAACATCATTCCGCTGCTGAATAAAATATCTAGTGATATATCCACGTGTTAAATCATCACGAGTTACTGATGGTCTAAAATATATAGGATCATTAAAGTCTAAATCAGTAACTACACCTATATCTTCAGCTAACTGTGAATATCGTTGGCCTTGCTCGTTTAACACAAACTCTAAAGGGTATAATCTTAACGATTTGTCTGTATATACTTTATCAGTATATGAACCTTTTACATTGATATTATAGTACCCTATATATGGTTGACCAGCCAACATATACATATCTCCTGTAGTGTATTGAAATTCTTTTTTTATGAAGCTAGGTGTATACATATTATGATTGCCCCGGAGTTACATCTGTATTAGTATTAGAGTCTGAATCTGTTACTTCATATACTTTCCTATTAGGAGTAAGTATCACCCTCTCTCGTTCCGGTGCTTTATTATCACCAGCATCAGCTCCTGGAGTACCTCCCGATACTGGATCTGGTAATTTATTAATTATATCCTTAAGTATAGCGGTATGTTCTTTTACATCTATATTACTTGAACCAACTGTATAAGTCCTCGCTAACCCTATAGATAACGATTCCACTTGATCAACTGCTTCCTCGATCTTCTCTTTAACAGCTGTTAATGACATCCCTGATACCGGGTCGTTTGTATCACCGCCCATCGTTAAATTTTCTGATTCAGCTGATCTAAATATACCGATCGGGAAGAATTTCTCATTACCATATACTTTACCAGGATCAGTAGTCATATCCTCTGGACTATCTACTGTAATCTTCTCACGTATAACTGCAGTTGATTCTTTTAGATGATTTACCACCTCCTTTAATTGTATTTTTCGTAGAGTTGATGAAATTGGTGCCCACCTAAATTTAGTTGTAACAGTGGTAACCCATGAATCACTGCTAATAGAGTGTTGAACCTGGGATGCGAATAAATATGCTTGATCTCTATAACGTTGAGGTAGGTAATTAACTGCAAAACTAGTACCGTACTGTATACCTGAGATACCATCTACCTCGAATTCTATTGTAAGTGGTATAATATTTTTAGTTTGCATTTCTCCAATCTGTACGTCTTCCTCAGTACTCGGTCCGTTTGCCGCTATATATAATGCGTTCTGCATATTAGTACTAATGCTAGATTGCATTGAAAGTGTTTTCACTAAACTGGATTGACTATCCACCGATAGTTCTAGAGCGTCAATTGTACTAGACCAGGAGAAATTTCGATCCACGCATGTCATAAATCCAGGGTATTCATCTAACATCCTCCATTGGAACATCCATACACCGCCACAAGCAGTATCTATATCTTTAGTTACGAGGTTCAAAAAGTCTTGCACTGTACCAGAGGTGCTAGCGTGTTGACGTAATATTTCAAAGTTTACAAATATATTAGATAAGAATCCTGCTCCGTTATCAGGTTCACGTAAATATTCAGGATGACCCATTACACCAGCTTGCTTTTTAGGTACATTAAAATCACATCCCTCACCTTTTAAACCAGTAGGTACATACTTAGAGGTTCTGAATGCTGATTTTGCTTCATCAACAACACTATACGTACCACTATCACCTATTTGATTAGGTAATAGGCATATATCTGGATCTACTGAAACTAAAGCTTTATGATTACTGATGATCGATATTGGTTGTCTGGGAATTAATATTTCTTTGTCTACATCACCAGGATCTATAACTGTTTCTATCTCAGCTGCACTTAATCCTGTATCATGATCTGTAGCTGAACCTCCTATAGAAAACATAGCTATTGCTTGTGAGACAACCTTTTTTTCGTTTATCCTAGTAGTTTCACTGGTTAATGCATATAATCTATTACATAATCTATCTACAATATCTCCAAACCTAATATACAGTTGCTTTTCTCGTGGCGTCTTACTCTTATCACCTGTAAGTTTACTCGTAGTACCTGATTCGATTTTAAATATCTTTGCTGTATAATCACCTATTTGAGGTAACTTTACTGTTTCTTCAGTGATTTTATTATTTTTTCCGACAGAGCTTTTTGCAAATTGCTTATGTATACCTTCTAGAGCAGATATTAATGTTAACCCGTCCACTTTATCTTGACCTTTACCTCCAGCTTTAAATGGAGTATTAACGGGTATCGTAAAGATACTGTCACCAAAGTCACTTATCTTAGTAGTACAATCAAATGATAAATCTTTATTAACAGACCAACTGAAGTTAGTTATAGTTCCAAACATACCATCGTAGCAACCTCCTGACTCCATTCTTGATTTCTGAATGTGATTGTATATTATAGCAGGGTCTTTCATGTTTGCAGATGATAACTCCATTGGTGATATCCGTGTACTCTTTCTATCAGAATCTTCATCAGCAGTGTTGATTGACCAACCCCACTCTACTAGAAGCCGGATACCTGGGTACATATAAAGTTTCTCTAACCGCTCAAGATCATCTAATGTGTAGCATTTGAATGAAACGGTAGCTTTTTTTAATGCACCTAATGTTCCAGCATATGTTACATCTACAGCTGTTATACCAGGCATTGGTCGGTAATTAGGATTTGGATTCTCCCCTAATTGAAATGGATTTGTATATATGTTATCAAACTCATGCGCTAAACCTACAGTAAACACACCATCATTAACGGCTTTAACCATACCTTTACCACCCCATAAGATGTTATTAAATCTAGTATTTTCACTAGGCTCTTCACCATATACTTCTTGTGCGAGTTTGTATTCAGATAATGTTTTCGCCTCCTCGTAAGGTACTGCATTAGATACCATACGAATCCATGGACGCTTGATGTTATGCCAATTTTTAAGATCTTCAATACCAGGTACCTCTAAACTAGTAGCTGTTTTGTTACCATGTATACCAATAGTTCTACGTATAAATTCATCTGTAACATACTTACGAGGTGCTGCATCTCCAATTCCTGCCATAACTTTATCTTATATCATTTTTAGTTTTAAGATTACTTACTATGTTAGCGATATCCTTAGGTATAAACAACTGAGTACCTGGCTCTATAAAGAAGCTATCCCCAGATAGGTTGTTAGCAAGTGAGATTATCCACCACAACGTAACATCATTATAAAATCGTTTTGCTAGTAAATCTAACCTATCAATACTAGTTGCAATGATTACTTGATCTCCAGGCTTTCTACCAATTTTAGGAAGTATCGTTGTATCATACCCTAACTTTCCTTCATGCGGATTATCTTTATGAACTGTTTCGTTCTTTATTCTATTGTTATATAAATATCGTTGCATAGTTATTTACTCCTTTCCCTGTATAGGTAACATTCCGAAGAATTTACCTTGTGCAGTGTTAGCGTTAACTCCTCCTCCAATGTGTATACCTGATAATTTATCATCATCATCTGATTGTATTGCACTAAGATGTGGTCCGTCGCCAATTACTACAAATGTTAGCGCGATTGATAATATAGTTGGTAATTGAGCTGTTTCTTTTGCTTCTGACTCTAAATTTATATCCCATGGGTAGCTATTATCTATAGTAGTAGTCATAGAGTCAAAATATCCAGGCGTTTTATATAACCAATCACCCATTGTTAATTTAATTATAGGAGATACCATAGTCTCACTAACTGCTCCAGTACTTCCATTAGCTAAATGAGGGTAGCATAATCCATATAAATAATTTACCTTAGTATACATAGACACCATACTATCTCTAGATAATGCAGCAAATTTTAATGTGAATGAAACTTGTCTTGTTGCTCCAGTATAATTATGTACTTGATCTGGTCTACCAACATACGATACTTTATTCCATTCAGGTGTTATTGCATCCGATATATCAGTTAGATATGATCTCATTCGAACTTTCTTCTCTGTTACTACATCTTCAACTATTAACTTAATCATATCACGTTTACCATCGATTAAATCGACATCATCTGTATAATCTTGATCGAAATCTATATAATTATCAACACCGTGTTCTAGATGAAATTTCTGTTCTTCCCCGTCTGCTGGTAGAAAGGTTCTATCTCGAAGTGGACTGTATTTAGTGTAACCAAATAAAGCTTCTCGACTATACGTATCATATGGAAAAGGTTGATCTCCATCTGTAACGCTTAGATTATCACTATCAAGCTTAGTTAACTCATCTCTAAAATCATGAGCTTTATGTGGATTATCTGAAGTAACTTCAGCCATAGTCGCTAAACCATCATGACCTAGCGTAAGATATTTAGCTAATCTTTGTTGCATACCACCTGCACCTAAGGTTAGATTTTCACTTAACCCAGGGTCACCATTATTATGATGTGTTGAATTATCGTACCGCCTTATCGTTGTACCACCAATTCCGTATAACGATTTAGGTCCACCGAATGCAGTATCCGATAACATATCAATTTTCTGACCTTCATACCCGAGTAGATTGCCGAGTCCTAAAAACCCTCCTGATCCGTTATCAGATCCTTTAAATATGAGTTCATTTTTTAACTGTACTAATCTATTACCTCCACCCTTACCAACAGAAGCTTTTCCATTATCTGCTCTATCACTATCATACGGGTTTATACCTCCATGAGCTTTAACAGCTGTTTCGTATGTTGAATCACCTTCACCGAGTCCGTTAAGTAATCCATGTCGATATAATTTTATACCAAATGGTCCAGTTAGCATATTAACTAACAATCCTACACCTAGATTAAATACTCGCGTTCTCCTACCTAGGAATGCCATTTCAGTTTCAACTTTAGGATTTGAAGCTTGTAAACCTATCTGCTTTAACCCCCATAATAATCCTTTAATAGGATCTGAAATTATCTGCTTTGCATTACGCTCAACATCTTTAAGTGCTCTACTACCTAGTGTCAAGAATCCACCCCTAAAAGCTCCTTCATCGAATCCTCCGAATAATCCCCAGTTAGAGTCCATATCACGTAATATATGCGGCTCCTTATAACTTTTTAATCCACTTGGATCATCCCCTGTTCCACCGAAGGTTAAATCATGTCCATAAAGTGAAGAATTGTCATAATCAACACTTCTTGCAAATAATTCGTTTCTCTCAAACCCTACACGTTGGCTTGCTACTTGAGCTGATTTATATGTTAAGTTTTGTGTGTTATAATTTGGATGCCCGTCGATGAATGTATAGTTAGCAGTTACATCAGATTCACCCGTCGGACCTGTATTACCAGGTATTAACACCTGCATACTATCTAAAGGTGATGGAGAATGCTCTCTTGCTGCAAAGTTAGCTAAAACGCTTCTAGGATGTGCACCGTTTATGGTAATATCAGCTGCAAAATCTCCAAGACTCGTCTCGTACTTATTACCTTCGTTAAAGTGTAATCTATCTGGAGCTGCATTGTATAGATTATAATTAACAGAATCTGTACCTACATTTTTGTTTATTGTTATTAGTGGATTTGTTGGTATCTGTTTTGATAGTGAAGATATATATGATCCACCATAAGGATTACCAGCGTCTGAGAAAGGTACATCGTACATTAACCTACCAACTCCAGCTGGACCGACATCAGTTGGATATGTATACTCAAGAGATCCGGGATTTCCAGCTATTCCATTAAATTGCGTTTTAGGTCCTGCTATATCAAACATGTGAGGTGTAAACCCTTTAGCTCCTGACTTTGTATCGTCAAATGCATTTATTACACCAATATCACCAGATGTATTACCTCCTGATGTGAATTCACCTAACCCAGTAGGATTATTACCCATTATAGGTACTTGAGCTTGTACTCCACCAAAAGTTGCGTGAGTAAACTCTGTATCTAATCCAATCTTGCCACCTCCTGCAAAACTATCTTTTGAAAACTGTGAATCTTCAATTGATTGATTCTGTGTGAATCCGTCAGGTAGTAAAGGTGTAGTATATGGTGTTGGATACATATTAGTAAATAAACTATTACTTATAAGCCCGTACCCTAATCCATGATTATCTGGATATGTGTATTCACCTGCTGTGGCACCTTTAAATTGAGTAGGTGTACCAGTATCAAAGAACGTTGTAAATCCAGTTGCATCTAAATTAGATATATCTACGAAATTTACACCTTGAGTTGAATCTACTAACCCAAAACCTAAACCGTGTGAATCTGGATATGTATAATTTTGACCTGAAATTCCTTGGTATTGACTATCTAGTAGCGAATTCTTCGTTGTAAATCCTTTTGCATCTACATTAGGTATATCTAAAAAATTGACTCCTTGAGTTGTATCTACTGATCCGAAGTCTACACCTTGTGAATTTGGATATGTATATGATGCTCCTGATATTCCCTTAAATTGACTATCTAATACTGAATTTTTAATTGTAAATCCGGATGTATTTACATTTGGTATATCAGAAAAATTAGTAGCTCCTATTTGTGCATAAGGTGATAAATCTAGTTGCTGTATTGGTAGTATTATGTCCTGATTCCAAAAGTCATCTATTGAACTATCAGTAAATCTACCATCAGGTATTGTTAATCCATCATCTATACCACTTGATTCATGTCTACCAGTCTGCGTTGTTACTCCGTCATCTATACCACTTGATTCATGTCTACCAGTCTGCGTTGTTACTCCGTCATCTATACCACTTGATTCATGTCTACCTGTTTGAGTAGTTATACCATCGTCTACTCCACTCGATTCATGTCTACCACCTAATGTAGTTATCCCGTCATCCACTCCGCTCGAATCATGTCTCCCTGTTTGAGTAGTTACACTACTATCAATTGCGCTCGACTCATGTCTTCCTGATATTTGAGAGATGAATGGCACTATAGAGCTTGTATCAAATCTACCTGTTAAGGTTGATGTTAAAGGTGCAGTTGCTGATGCTTGATTATTTGCACCTAGTATAGAATTAATTGGTGATATATTCGATAATTCGTTGTTTGAACCTAGTAACGAGTTTACAGGAGATGTATCTGATGATTCATGTCTACCTGTTAATGACTTTATCTGTATCTCGAATAAACTCTTCATTTCAGGCTGAGTAAGCGTTATAGGTGCAATATCTGATTTTAAATTTGGATTAAATTGACTAGTAGCTATAGCAGCTACATCCGACTTCATTGCAGTTGAAAAATTAGCAAATGGTATTGGAGCTATATCTGATTTCATTCGTGTAACAAATGAAGCTGCTGACATAGGAGCTATATCTGATTTCATCTGAGTTGTAAATGCAGAGAATCCCATAGGAGATATTAATGATGATTCATGTCTACCTGTTAAAGTACCTGGTAGGTTGATTTCATTTGGTATGTTAGATTTATTTGCCATTATACGTTATAATTTGATTGGTTAATTGCTGCTGATACCTTAGCTCCGTCTATATAAGTATCACCTCCTGCCTGTATTGCGTGTAATATACCTTCGAGTAATGCTTCCATTCGACCTTCACCACTCCCACCACTCTTATTCTGTGTTATTGCTCCTTTTTTAGCAATTAAATTATCATCTGCATGAGTTTCTATCATTTGACCATCTTTGGTTAAGATCATGTCATTTACTTTCTTGATAGGTGAGTTAGGCATTACACCACCTCTTGCATGATTCTCATCAGGATTATAAAATCCTAGAGCTTTATCAAGCATAGGTGTTAGATATTGACCAGTCAATCCAGCTGTATACTTTAGTATAGCTGCCTTGTAATCGCTAGGATCCTTCTCATACTGCATAGCATAATATTCTGATAATGACTTCATACCTGCTGATGTATATTTTCCTTCCTCTATTTTACCTAATGCAGCTATCCAGTTATTAGGAGCGTTACCGTTTACACCTACATTACCTTCTGAACCTGGCGTTAATAGATGTTTTGCTGTATCATACACATCCATTGCACTATTCTTTACAACATTAAGTCCGTATGCATTTCCTAGCGCTATTTTCGTACCACCTAACGGACCCGCTGCAGATAATGTTTTTACCATAGTTGGTATCATTTGCTTCCAACCAACATATTTAGCTAATTGATATGTACTATTAAGTCCTTTGAAAGCTGACTGTAATCCTTTAGCTCCTGTTACCGCCATAGCTACATTTTGCATAGTTGTAATCCCTGAACCGGATAATACATTCGAAAGGTCAGCTGACATT
>Ga0307995_1001826_pt1 | contig 12923 bp, 11 predicted proteins | sample EllFjometagen262_FD_203132 | JGI IMG/M metagenome (GOLD analysis project Ga0307995, IMG submission 203132) | Marine microbial communities from Ellis Fjord, Antarctic Ocean - #262 | ecosystem: Environmental > Aquatic > Marine > Unclassified | place: Southern Ocean | collected 2014-11-02
ACGCTTGATGGTTTGATAGCGTGTTATATTCAGGGCCTACCTTTTTTGTTGCGAACACTGGGAGGTGACTTTATCTATAGCATTTTAATGTTCGGCGGTTACGAATGGTTTCAACAATGGAAGACAACAAAATCAGCAGTCGCGGTTTGACGTGAAAGAACCATTAGAAATAAAAATTGCGAAACAATCCGTAAGCAAATCCCCTGCGCCAGTTGAGACCGCTCATAGGATCATCACCCTGCTGCCGAGTGCAACGGAGATCGTTTGCGCACTTGGTCTGCAGGACCAGCTTGTTGGTATTACCCACGAGTGCAACTATCCCACCTCGATCGTTGATCGCCCTATCGTCACGCGAAGCACAATTCAGAAAGGACTATCCAGCTTAGAGATTGATCTCAACGTGCGCGATCATCTCGACGACAACACGGCACTTTATTCCATTGATCAAGCGCTTATGGCGGAACTTGAACCGACGGTGATTGTCACTCAAGCACTCTGCGATGTTTGCGCGGTAGCCGAGAGTGAAGTTAAAGCGGTTATTGAAAAACTCAATCTCAAGCCAAGGCTATTAAATCTCGAGCCTATGTCACTGAATGATGTGTTCGATACTATATTGATGGTAGGCGAAGCTTGTGGTGTAGCCACACGCGCTGAACAACTTGTAGAAAAAGGCAGACAAACGATAGCTGCGGTACAACAACGCCGATCAAAATTGATTAACAAACCAAAAGTCGCTTTTCTTGAATGGATCGACCCGCCATTCAATGCGGGTCATTGGACCCCTGAAATCATAGAACTTGCCGGTGGCATAGATTGTTTAGGCAATAAACACCAACCCTCCAGAACGATTAGCTATGAAGAAATCCAAGCCGCCTCTCCAGATGTGATGGTCGTCGCTCTGTGTGGCTTTGACGAGCAAAGAGCGTCAATGGATATGGGCATACTAAAGTCCAATCTTGATTGGGCCAGCCTGCCCTGCGTCAAAAACGATCGCGTCCATGTCGTCGACGGCAATGCGTACTTTAGCCGTTCAGGTCCTCGGCTCATCGATAGTCTTCTTATAATGGAAGCTATCCTCTGGCCGTAAACCTCCGGCGTATATCGTTACAACCTAATCGTTACTAATGATATGAACATCTCTCTGTGGGAATGGAATGGAAATGCCCTGCTCATCAAATCGCAACTTCACCGTGCGATTGATATCCCAATAAACTGTCCAATAGTCTGCTGTCTTCACCCAAGGTCTCACCGCGATGTTAACGGATGACTCACCAAGCTCATGTACCTTCACGAGCGGGACAGGGTCTTTCAAAATCAGCTCATGACTGTTTAATATATCCCAGATGGCCACCTCAACGTCCGGGATGTAATCCCCGTAACTAATGCCGAATAAGAAATCCACTCTTCGTATTCTCTGGGCGGTGACGTTTTTGATGACGTTACCCCAAATTTTGCTATTGGGAACAATGAGCGTTTGATTATCAAAGGTGAGGATTGTGGTATTAACTAAACTCATATGACTAACCTCGCCAAACACACCACTGGAATCAATTACATCGCCTACATCAAAGGGCCGGTAGAACAGGATCATCAGGCCTGATGCAAAATTCGAGAGTGTGTCCTGAAGTGCAAAGCCAATCACAAAACCGGCGATACCTAAGCCGGCGAGCAGTGGTCCAAGTGAGAAGCCTATTTGAGACAACGCAATTAATAATCCTATGACGTAGACCGAAGATGCAGCTGTGGAAACGATCATTCGCCTGAGAAGCGTTGACATCTTTGCTGTCGATAGGCTCAAGCCCTTCTCAACAGCCTGCTTTATCCAGCGGGATAAGAACCGACTGACAACGACAATAACGATAAAAGTGATGAGATCAAATATGATCTCAACACCGTTAGACCCAAACCAAGTAGACGTAAAATCTAAGCCACTGGCAAACAGTTTCGACAGCACACCAATATCAAATATATCCTGTGACAAAGAACCTGTTGCCGCTAATATCTGTGAGCGATAGTTTGTTGTGTCAACCTCGCCCAGCTTATCGAGAGTGGTGGTCACGATTTGTAACTCGCTCACGACGATTGATAGTAATTTGACGCTTATCCGATAGCGCGCTTGTAAATCTTGATCATCGGGTAATATCGCCACTTCATTCTTCAGCGATTTAACATCACCCAACACAACACCCAAATAGGCTGAGGCATTCTCAGCTCGTTCAAGTGTTGCAACCTTCAATTGTTTCTCTTCTTCCTCGACATCCAAGCCAACCAACTTAGATAGTTCTAAATTGGTGACCAGCTGAGCATGCTTTTCCCCCGCCAGTATCAGTAAAATATCGAGTCTCGACATCTGAGCAGCCATTTCATGAGCTGAAAGCGTGCCTTCAGGTAGGACCACATTGCTGGTGACTCGGCTCAGGCTGGCTCGAATGCGCCGCGGCTCTGATGCTAAATAACCTTGCAGCTGCCCATCGGCTAACGCCGCTTCAATCACATCAGTCTCAGCTCCTAGAAGCTTGCCTGTGAAGTCATGCAGCAAATGCGTGTGACTTGTTTCAAGATGCGTTAGACGCGACTTAATGATGCGAGGGTTTGTTCGATCCGTAGACTTGAGTTCACCTGCCAGGCGAGCAATCGTTGTTTCCAAGGCTTTTAGTTTATCAAACAGCAGCTCTGAGTCCTGCAGGTCGGCTGCATAGATGTGACTTCCCATAAACGAGAAGAGCAACGCACAACATATCTTTTTTAATGACACTAAAAATTCCTATCTAACCATTTAGCCGAGGCGGAATTATCCACGAAAAAGATGAATAATGGCAGTTTCCTAAAAAATCATCACCGACCTCACAACCGGTGGACAAAGTTCGCACGATTTATCTGTAAAAGACCTTGAATCAGACACCACTTAACGGCCAACAATTCATCCGTAATCGCTGCCTGGTCGGGGCTCCAAGAGAATTAACGCATTGCAAGCGTTACCTTAGGTAACCTGTACTAAATCCTTCATTGGTCTAACGAGACAGATAACCATCCTGACGGGGACGCCACTTGCCCTCTTCGCTAACCCAGAATCCTTCAATAATCCTAATAATAAGGTCTCTTTGCCTGGCCCAGAATCGCATTCATGTGGATAAGAAAAACAAGCACTTAAAGATCTTATGATTTTGATACTGCTCTACTCTCATCGTCACCTTCAGTGACTGCAACGTTGAGATAGACGATATGCAGTAACTGTCTTAGTACTCACATACAAACAGACGAGCCACTGTTTATTAAAGATATACCCATGAAAAATTGAGCCTTACTCGTATCAATCATGTTCGCCAGTTCCGCATTTGCCGGCGCTGATGAAGGTGCGGGCGCCGCGGTATCCGCGTGTAAAAGTTACATTGACAATCTCTATCAGGACGCTGTCAGTCGTAAGGTAAAGAAAATTTAATCAAAAGTGGCACAACCAACGTCAAATTACGTGTTGCGACTGGCGCTAATAGGTTTACCGCTGAATGTGCCGTTGCGCGAAATAGGCTCATTACCTACAACGATGGTCTTACGGGACAAACCAGCGTTTTCCGAAGATGACTCAATGCCCCTCAATGCTATTAACTGGGCAAGCCAAATTGGAGTTGGGTCTAAAAGAACGACCACCGTTCGTCATGTAAGCAAACGAGAGCCGACAAGTTGAAGCCGAATTTGTTCAATCACAACTTATCAACAATCTTGGTTTAGACGTCAACGTCGACAAGCAAACTTTCAAACAGTCGCTGGTCAAATTTGGACAAGGTGAATTTGATTTGGCAAGAAGTGGCTTCTGCGGCGGTGCCTTGCAGGATCCTGTTTTCTTCGCAGGGATCTTCGATTCCAATAGTCCCTATAACGATATAAATTTTGAAAATGCGCAATATGATCGTTTGATGAAACTGACCCATGAGACCGAAGATCAACAGGTGCGGATGCAAGCATTTGGGCGAATGCAGGAAATCCTGCACGAACAGGTACCCATGATCCCCACATTAGAGTCTGCTTGGGTCTACGTTCAATCTAATCGACTCAAGGGCATAACACGCTACCCTGTCGCTGTCTTTTCACGCGGCAGAATTATTGCAGAATCACCTTAGCACCAACTTAAAAGCTCTAAGATGATTCTACCCGGTAGCCATCTCTGATTTATTCAGGCAAACCCAAAACGCGCTTGGCAATAATATTAAGTTGCACTTCATTCGTACCACCATAAATCGTGTGCGCCCTTGCACTAAGGAAATCTCGCGTTGATTCAATCTCCTTTTTATCAAAACCTTCACCTTCCCATCCGTAACCTTGAGAGCCCCTCAACTTACAAAGAAGGTCTGACGTATCTCGGCTCCAAGATGCGCCAACAAGCTTGAATATAGAGGTTGCTTCACCCATCGTTTGACCAGATTCATTTTCCTCTCGGGCTCTTTTTTGGGTGAGTTTAAAACTCGCACGATCCATAGCAAACTGAGTAACCTCACGGCGTGCTTGCGAATCTGCAATCTTGCCAGTCGAATCAACGCCGACATACTGCTTAGCAACTTCTGCAAGCTTAGGTTCAGGCACGACTCGACGTGCGCCCGCTTGTCCTAAACCACCCTGACCAGATCTCTCGTGTTGTAAAAGTCGTTTGCCGACCGTCCAGCCACGATTGAGTTGACCAACCAAATCAGTCTTTTGTGCTATCGCGTTATCGAAGAAGGTTTCACAAAAAGGTGACGAGCCTGATATGAGCTTGATTGGCTTAATGGAAACCCCTGCTTGGCTCATATCCATCAAAACAAAACTAATACCCTCATGCTTAGGTACATCGAAATCCGTCCGCACCAAGGCAAAAATCCAATCGGCAAATTGCGCACCCGAGGTCCAAATTTTTTGTCCATTAACTTCAAAAAAGTCGCCTTTGTCCTCTGCTTTGGTGCGCAAACTCGCCAAGTCAGAGCCTGCACCCGGTTCGGAATAACCCTGACACCAGGACACATCACCAGAGGCAATGCCAGGTATATGTAGTTTCTTTTGTTCTTCGGTTCCATACTCCAATAACGTTGGCCCAATCATAGAGACACCCATACCATGCATAGGTAATCTTGCGCTTATTCTTGCAAGCTCTTCATAAAGAATGCCAGCCTCGTCATTATCAAGACCACCGCCACCGTATTCTTTTGGCCAGGTGGGCACTGTCCATCCTTTCGCGCCCAAACTGTGCCGCCATTGCAACAGGCTAGGATCTTTCATCGGTCTTTTACTACCGATTGTGACGATCTCGCCCTTACCCCGAGCAGACTCAGGACAGTGCTCCGCTAACCATTCACTGACCTGCGTTCTAAAATTTTCTAAAGGCATTTACGCTCTCCTGATAAGTTCTCTACGCTGAACAGCCGCAGGTGCAAATAAACTAAACCGCGGTATAACCGCCATCGATAACCAACTCACTGCCCGTCATGAAGGATGAGTCGTCAGATGCCAAGAACAGTACACCCTTTGCAATATCCTCTGCTACACCTAAACGCCCTATTGGGTGTTTCTCGGTTAGCATTTCACGGAAGCCATCTTCGGTGAGATTATCTGCGCCGACATGCTCAAAAATATTCTCAACCAGCGGTGTCCATATATAACCTGGATGGACTGAGTTCACTCTAATGTTATAACCCATCGTGCCACAATGGACAGCGACGGACTTCGATAACAGTCTGACGCCGCCTTTTGACGCGTTGTAAGCTGGACCCGCGCCGCCTACGATACCCATGATAGATGAGATGTTAATAATGGAACCACCGCTGTCTTTCATCGCTAGCACAGCTTTTTGTGTACCTAAAAACACTGAGTCAAGATTAATAGAAGTCACTTTCTGAAAGCTTGCCAGAGATGCTTCTTCAATGGGTGGCAGGCCTACACCACTGATGCCCGCATTATTCACCAGAATATCCAGTTTGCCATAGGTATCATGCAGCAAGTTCATTACCTCGTCCCAGCGAGCCTCGTCGGTGACATCCTGATGCACCCCTGTCGCCACGCCGCCGCTAGACACAATGATTTCGACGGTTTCGTCTAGCGCCGCTTGGTTAATGTCTGTCACAAACACCTTGGCGCCTGCCTGCGCAAGCAAACAACAACTTGCACGACCAATACCGCTACCACCACCTGTTACCAACGCAACCTTATTATCGACCCTATTCATTCAACAACCTTATTTCCAAACGAGAATAAATGCCTCTAGATCAGTGACTAAAACTAGCCACCCCAGATGCCAGCGGGAAAGTATAGACAAAATCTTTACAAATTAGGCAGCGGAATCTTTCAGCGCCTCTTGACTCATAAACAAGAACGTATACGCACCGATCATCTCCATAACTTCCTCAATTGCAGTCGCGACAACGTACGCGAACGCCTCCTCGCCCATATCCTCAGAAGGAAGCTCTACCCCAATCGCGTCGCCAAAAAAAACCATTGCAGCCGCTGGATAGACCCAACTCATATCAATCCCCGTATTCAATGTCTCGTGTAAACCCGCCACCTCGTCTAAGGACAAGAGAAGGAAACCTAGCGAAACCAATAATCAATGATTATCGAATAGCTGCATTAACAACCAAGGTACTTCTACAACCTTGTAATGAATATACCCAAGCATTAGATCGCAACCCACCAGGATGAATACGACCGCTAACAAAGAAACCAAATAACTCTGCGGCTTGTGAGCGAACGAATACGTTGCAGCTGGCATACAATACGGTTAATTGGTTAATTGGTTAATTGGTTAATTGGATAGTTGAACCTATACTACCTGTGCTTAATCTGATCACGAAACAAAAAAAGATCGGCAAACTGCCCTTGAAAATGCTGCGACAGCAAACTTGCCAACAATGGCATTAAAACATCAATGTATTGCAAATCGATCAAAAGGTGTGGGATCGAAAAGGTCCGGCGTCGGGTCGTTAGCGTCATCCAAGTGCAAAGAATCGGCGTCGTCGTCTGAATCAGACGTCTTGCTCAACCCCAAAAAACCTCCACTAACAAAGTGATTTCAAACCGATCATTACCGATACAACAATGACTGTTACTTTGAATAAATGAGAACCCACCGCAAGGTCGGCAACCAGAATCGTTTGTCGTAAGTAGTCGTTAGTACCGGCGCAAGCCACCTCGACGCCACCGGCATCTCTTAGCACAAGCGCTGCGCGCCAGAGAAAGCGTTAGTCCATTGAAATCCAATCGCAACGGTACCAGCGATATCGACGTCGAATTGATAGGGAGGATTGCCCCGTGCACCTTCATGCGCTCCTTCACTACATCGCTAACTTACACAGCCACGGCATAAGAAATCATTTAATAACAGATCTAAAAGGCCTAGACTAAATTTAAAATGTACTGGGCAATGTGATGAAACGACTCTTAAAGCGACGCGACATTATTAAAACAGGCGCCATGTTACCTTTAGCCCCGGCGTTCCTCAGCGCTTGTGATGGTTCGGCCGGTCCAACAAACGCATTCTACGAAGATGGCGTTTATCTTTCCGGTAACTTCAAACCTGTCACCGTTGAATCGACCCTTACTGAACTTGAAGTCATTGGCACTATCCCGCCAGAGCTGACTGGACGGTTTCTGAGAAACGGTCCCAACCCGTTAGGCCAGGCCGATGCAGACTCATATCATTGGTTTACTGGGGACGGCATGGTGCACGGTTTGCGTCTCGATAACGGCAAAGCCGATTGGTATCGCAATCGCTGGGTTCGCAGTGAATCGGTGATCGAAGCACTCAACGAGCCCGTCGACGGCAGAGATTTAGGCTTTGGACCCAACACCAATGTGATTGGCCATGGCGACAGAACCTGGGCTATCGTTGAATCAGGCTCTCGCCCGATCGAGCTTAGCTACACCCTTGATACCATCGGTCAAAACCCTGGCTGGGGCGGCTATACAGCGCACCCAAAAATTGACCCTGATACCGGAGAGTTACACGCCATCAGCTATGACTGGGCCAACTACCGTGATCATGTTAAATATACAGTCATGGACGCGGATGCGAACCTGGCTAAGGTGGTCGATATCCCGCTACCCAGCATGTCCATGCTGCACGACATGAGTTTAACTAAGAACTACATTGTGATATTCGATCTACCTGTCACCGTTAGCTTTATGGCGCTCGGTACGGGTTCCAGCTTCCCCTTTCGTTGGGATAACGATCACGAAGCACGAGTCGGTGTGATGCCAAGAAATGGCACCGGTAAAGACATGGTCTGGAGCAGCATCAGCCAAAACTATGCATACCATCCCATGAACGCTTATGAGGATGACAATGGTCAGATTGTCGTCGATATATGCCGATACGAAAAGATGTTTGCCGCTGACACTAACGGCCCCTTTGGTGATTCACTGCCGCGACTTGATCGATGGACCATAAACCCGAAGGGTGGCAAAGTTTCCGAGCAGATCATTGATGAGCGAGCGCAAGAGTTCCCTCGCTGCCATCCAGACCTAAATAGTAAGCCCTATCAATATGGCTATGTTTTGGCGGTAGGCAATCAGTCATTCCCCCGTATCTATAAGCAAGATCTAAAATCAGGTACGAGTACTGAATTTAATTTCGGCGCAGGTCGGCATGGCGCGGAACCTAATTTCATTCCGAAACAATCCGCCCAGTCCGAAGATGATGGTTACCTAATGACGTTTGTTTATGATGAGCAGCGTAAAGCAAGTGAACTGATTATTCTTGATGCACTTGATCTGTCTCGCCCCGCTCTGGCACAGATAAAACTTCCCGTGCGTGTACCCTATGGTTTTCATGGCAATTGGGTGCCTGATAAGGACGTCTCGTAGCTGAAGCGGTATTCGATACAGATGATGCGAGAGCTTTAAAAAAATACAAGGCGCGACTCGAAAGAACCGTGCTTAGCAGCTGACCTTTTAAGTACCGACTGGGTTCCATAAAAACCGAACCTCGCCGGAACTTATCAACATCCAGACCTTAGTAAATAGAAATCATATAGCCGACATAGCCAATCAAGAATATGACCCCGGCCGGCTTGCCGATTCTTGCTTTGGCAAGTACAAACAACCACAGAATAATTGCTGCAGCAAACATCACCCAAAGATCGAAACTGATAAAACGCGCTTCAACGGGGATGTCTGTCATCATCGCTGTAATGCCAAGAATAGCCAGAATATTAAACAAATTACTGCCGATAACATTGCCAATCGCCACATCTGAATTTTTATGTAATGCGGCGATTACTGTTGTACTGAGTTCAGGTAGTGACGTGCCCAGTGCGATCAAACTCAGGCCAATAACCGCTTCCGATACGCCCCAACTTGATGCCAGACCCGCGGCGCCTTCAACGGCCAAGTCGGCGCCCATCGGTAGCGCAATCATGCCAAGCACAATGAACAAGGTGATTGTCGGTTTATAGCTGGGCAATCCGAGCACACGTTCAAGCTCTTCCTCTACATCATCCAAGCCAGGCATCATCGCAACACCTCGGGTCGTTGCAATCAAGAAACATATCAGGATAGTGACGAGCAAGGCGCCCTCCCAGAATGTAATTGGCTCCTGCACACAAAGAAAGATAAATAATAGAGAAACCGCGACCATTAGACCGGTCTGTTTCGACAGACCTTCTTGATCACAAACGATCGGATGTATGAGTACCGGCACGCCTAATACAAGCAACACGTTTGCGATATTACTACCAATCACGTTGCCTATCGCAATATTCGGGTAACCCGACATTGCTGAAAAGGTCGACACCATCAACTCGGGGGCTGATGTTCCCATTGCCACAACCGTCAGTCCGACAACAACAGGTGGAATCTTACTTTCTCGCGCCAGCCCGAGCGCACCTCTGACAAGTAAATCACCACCCATCAGTAGATAAACGAAGCCGCCAAATAGTTTTAAAAAATCAACTGCTTCAGACATCGGTATTCTTAGCTGTTGAGTCTAGTTCATCTGCACTCTTTTCTTCTAAGTGTGCCTGTTGCGTATCCGCCTCTGCCGTGGAGACGTGGTCAAGCAGTTCATTCAACGATTCTGCTAGGTAGGCAATTTCATCGTCACCTTCAAATTCGGCACGAAGATCCGTTTCACCTTTGCGAACACGTTCTACCAACACAGCAAGTTCATGTATCGGACGCGCCAGATAAAAACCAAGCAAGGTGCCACCAATGATGGCAAAGGCTGATAGGGCTATACCGATGTCGAACATGGCTTCAAGCAAAGTATCAGCTCGTAACTCTTCCTCTGTTGTATCCACTTTTACAATCAAACCCCATTCAACGTCTGGCAGGTAACGGGTCGCGGCCCAGACTTGCTGACCGCGATAGTCTTCATAACTATCAATATAGATACCGGACTCACCATCGAGTACCTTCTGCACAACTTTTGACGTGCTACCGATCGGGACAACTCGCGGCATCATCTCGAGATGATGCCGACGGGGATTCAATAAAATAGCGCTATCTTGATCCTGCCGACTTACCACCATAATTTCGCCGGTCTCACCAAGACCTGTGTGATCAGATGTCGCGGTCTGCAAATCCGATGTATTAAACGCCACTTCCATGAAGCCAAGCACATTTTCATCGACGGGATTATCCGACACAAGCCCCGAGGGTTTAGTTGGAATATGACGGTCTCGGGTGATTTTCGTTGTCATCACAATTCTGATATGGCCATCGTCGTCATGGAATGCGCCACCGTAGCCGACATCGTCAAGCACTAAAGGCATACCTGGACTACCATAGTCGTGGCTTTCACCCCAACTAATGATATTGCCGCGGTTGTCGTATATCTTGACCTTTGCGACATTTTTTACAGCACCGGCCGTATGCTCAATGATATGTCGAACAGCATCTTGTGTAGCGGGATCGGCAAGATCATTCACTGATAAGATTTTCTTTAGCTCAGTTGAACTGCGAATCAGCCGAACTTGATCCTTCCAACCTTCCTGAACTTTGCTGAGATCCTGAGCTTTACTTTCAGCCAAAGAATCAATTTGACGAATAGAGATTTCCTTCAACAATTCTGATGAAGTTTGATACGCAAAAGCGCCGAGCAGAAGCATGCTCAAAAGCGAAACAAATACGAGTGTTAACGCGAGTTTAGTCCGAATATCCAAAAGCTAAAGTACCTAATTGCTGATCGTGCATATTGGCATTTTTCACACAGATTTGCATGCTTCTTACCCACCTGTGTTGCGCATAGAACCCATAAGATTATACGTTTTAATCAGCGGCCTATCAGCAGACGAATCGGCTGACCGAGCGCGGCGCTAGGACATTGCTACTTATCTATGAATGGCGCTGATATCATCTGCCCGTTTTAATAAGTCGGAAATCATTACTTTGCGTCCCATTTACTATGGTTACTGGTTAATTCTCGCTGCATTTGTTGCCCAGTTTATTTCCACGGGAGTCCAAAACTATGTCATTGGACCGTTTATGATTCCAATGACCGAGGAACTCGGCTGGAGTCGTGCTGAATTCACCTTACCCAGAACAGTGGGCCAGGTTGTCATGGCATTGACGGGTTTCCTTATCGGCAGCCACGTTGACCGAAAAGGTGCAAAAAGCTTTATGTTGATTGGTGCGGTTGTTTTAGCCGTGGCCCTATATTGCACATCAAAAATTACGACCTTGTGGCATTGGGTAGTGTTGAACGGCATTGTCTTAACGATTGGCGCAGCGCTGGTAGGCAATCTAGTTGTTAATGTCACCTTGGCAAAGTGGTTCGTTGATTTCAGGGGGCGAGCTGTTGCTTTCGCTGCTATGGGAGTATCTTTCGCTGGCGTGCTTCTCACGCCTTTGACAACTTGGGCGATAGACACCTATGACTGGCGCACCGCGTGGCAGTTGCTATCGATAATCACCGTTATTTTCGTTGTTCCCAGTGCACTGTCGATGCGTCGTACGCCGGAGGATCACGGCTTACATCCGGATGGAAAAACAAGTGAGGAAGTTAATGCCGGTTTCGCTCAAAAAGCTGCATTAGATTTCGAGAACTCACTGACACGCAGCCAAGCGTTAAGGACCGGCACCTTTTACTATCTCGTTTTTGCCTTCGCGCTGTTTCTAATCACGATCCAAGTCATGTTGATTCAGACCGTACCCTTTATGACTGATGCCGGGTATAGCAGAAGCACGGCAGCACTAATGATTACTGCTGCGTCGGTGCCTGCACTGTTGGCAAAACCCATCTGGGGATGGTTAATCGATGGTTTACAACCAAATCGTCTCGCAGCAACCAGCGCCGCAATCACCGGCTTATCACTTTTTATTATCGTGTTCGCCGCCAGGGCGGAATCGCTGAACGGCACAATAGTCGGTTTCGTCATTCTAGGATTGGGCTGGGGCGGTATGATTCCTCTAACAGAAGTCATATGGGCTTCTTATTTTGGCAGAAGATACATTGGTGCTGTGCGAAGCGCTGCTCTGCCTTTCACCATTTTCCTCACGGCGGGGGCGCCATTGGCAACGTCGTATTACTTTGACGTTACAGGCAGTTACGACGGTGCAATTCTAGCGGTAGGTTTCTCGAATCTGATCAGCGCCTTTCTTATTCTCTTTATCAAGAAGCCTTCAGTGCCCACGCTTTCTTGAGGTAACCTGAACGTTAACTTGAAAGTTAAAGTGAATGTTGAGCGCTGCCTAGCTTACTTGTATGGCCGGTATCAGATTCGCAGATCGACGACCGATTCGTTTTAGGTTATGGATAAACAACCACATCACAAGCACTGAACCCAATAACCACATCACGGAAAACGTCGGATGATCTGTGAACGTGCCAAGCTGATATATGTTGCTCGCTGAAACATAGGCAACTGTCGTCGTCCACGTAAAGATCAGTACCATCCAGCGCCAGCCTGCTTCTTTGGTAATCGCGCCTAAAACAGCCACGCAGGGCGCATAAAGTAGTATGAAGA
>Ga0307995_1001827_pt1 | contig 12921 bp, 3 predicted proteins | sample EllFjometagen262_FD_203132 | JGI IMG/M metagenome (GOLD analysis project Ga0307995, IMG submission 203132) | Marine microbial communities from Ellis Fjord, Antarctic Ocean - #262 | ecosystem: Environmental > Aquatic > Marine > Unclassified | place: Southern Ocean | collected 2014-11-02
TTATCTGCTATGCCAGAGAGACAACCCGGTGCTATCGGTATTGAAGATTTGCCGATATTGGTAGAAATGTTTGCTTCTCAATTCTTGCCTGTTATTGCGTCAAAAATACACAGAGGCGGAACAATCAGTATACCTAACTCTAAACTAAAAAATGGAGTTATCAATGCGGTCACTGTTACTAATGCTGGTTCAGGGTATTTAAGTGCCCCCGTAGTAACTACGGCTGATACCGGAACTCCAGCCGGGTTTACTGCAGGTACATTCACTCCTGTTATGTCAACAGGCGGCCTTGCCTCGGTAACTATAGTAAGTGGCGGCAAAGATTATAATATACCCGGAATTTCCTTTGCCGCTCCACCTGCCATAGTATTTGATGGTAGTGATGATGAATCTTCCGGCGTGGGCATTATTAACCTAGTAGATAATACTATTAAATTGACTGCAGCACAAGCAGCAGCATTACCCGTTGGAGCGGCTGTTACATATAGTTCAGGTGGTGGCACTTCTATCGGAGGGTTGACAAGTGGTGCTAGTTACTTTATAAAAACTAATACATCTAATGAGGTTACACTATCAGCTACCTCTGGTGGTGGTGCCGTAGACATCACAGGTGTCGGTAGTGGTACTACTCATTCATTCACCGGCCAAACAGCAGCTGCTACAGCTACTAAATCCGATGGAATATTAACTGGATTAGAAATAAGTAATACAGGATTTGGATACACATCGGCACCTAGTATCACATTCAATGGTATTGCAGTGACCGGTCAAAGTTTAGTATCACCAGTAGTTACTATAGGTATTGATGCTCTTGGAAGATTGGACGTTGATAATATCACGATTACTAGTGGTGGTAGCGGATATCAATCTATGTTCGGTTTTGTTGCAGCCAATCCTAATGACAGTAAACTCGCGTATATTGAGCTGGCAGGTACTGGTAATAAAAATTACACTTCACCCCCATCCATTGTAATAGCAGAACCTACTGCAAAGGATGCTTTTGGTGTATTGCTGTCTACTAATGTCCAAGCAGCGGCAGAGTTTGTTTTCTCGGCTTCTACTTTAAAGACTTTAGAGTTAACAAATGGTGGTTCGGGATATACTTCTAGTCCTACTGTTACTATTAGTGGCAATGCTACTGCTTTTGCTACAATCCAAGATGGTAGAATTGATAAAGTGAAGTTGATAAGTAAGGGTTCTGGTTACACTACGGTACCTACTGTCACAATATCAGGTGGTGGAGGTAGTGGTGCCACAGCAAGTGCAAAAATAACTGAGGGTGAAATCGCAGGGTACACTATTACCAACCCAGGATTAGGTTATACTCGTGACCCTATATTAAGAATTGATTCCGGCGGCCATAATGAAATTAGAGGCAAAGACATTAATTCCATTCTTATACTACTACTGAACCATGTAGCTAATGCTTCTAGGACTAGACCTGAGAATAACTACTTTAATCGAAAGGGTAATACTTACCTAAACAGTGCTAAAGTCTACGGATATAATGAAACATTAGAAACATTAGCGCAGGTACAAATTCAAAGTACTGAAATAACCAATATAAATAATAGTAATGTGAATTCTTTTATTCATACCAATTAATAGGAAATAACAAAATGACAGCAATCGTAACATCAAATTTTAGGGTAGTAAATGCCGAAAATTTTAAAGAAGATGTAGCTGATGCCGCGACTAGTGTATATGTAGGAATCGGAAAATCGGATGTATGGTCTTTAACAACATCAGATACCACCGACACTACGCCTTTTACTCCAGTCGATGCATTAGACTCATTGGGTGAGGCGTACCAAAATATGATTGGTATGAAATTAATAGGTGCAGCAGACATCTCTCATGTTGTCCCAAGATATACCTGGGCTTCAGATACTAGCTATCATGCTTGGGATTCAGATGACGGCGCGATCTTTGATAAAAAGTTCTATATCGTAACATCTGAATTTAAGGTCTATAAGTGTATTAAAGCAGGTGGTTCAGTTTCTACTGTACAGCCTACACAAACACTTACCGATCCAACTGCAGAATCCGATGGTTATATTTGGAAATATATGTATACTATTTCAGTTGCAGATGCAGAAAAATTCTTAACTATATCATATATGCCAGTCAAGACTGTTTCCCTTGCATATGCCAGTGATTCAGCGGCAGCGGCAGCACTCTCTGAAGCCGATTATGCACAATATCTTAACCAAAAAGTATCACTCGCGTCGGCCACTGCCGCAGGTATTGAACGAATTGAAGTGACTGCTGGTGGAACATACTCAAGTACTCCAACTATAGTGGTCTCCGGCGATGGTACTGGCGCTACTGCTACTGCAGTTATGAGTGGTTCAGGTTCTAGTCAAACCGTTGCTAGTATTACTGTAACTAATAAGGGTACTAACTACACTGTTGCTGATATTACTTTTAGTGCTGGTGATGCCGCGGCACGTGCAGTTATCGCTCCAGAACTTGGACATGGTGTACAACCTATTAAAGAACTAGGTGCATTCTTCATCGGTTTAAACAGTCAACTTACTGGTAACGAAGGTGGTGACCTTACAGTTGGTAACGACTTTAGACAAGTTACGCTAATTAGAAACCCTAAACTATACGGGCCGGGTGCAGTCGCCACGGCATCTACTCTTAAAGCTCTTAAAGCTTTGGACTTTACTTCTGCTGTGACAGTAACTGATTATTTAGCAGATGAACTTATTGTAGGCCAAACAAGTGCAGCGCAGGCATATGTAGTAGAAATTGATGCCTCGACAGGTTATATCTACTACCATCAGAATGCTAAGACTGGTTACAAACCATTCCAAAATGGTGAAAATGTGGTAGGTCAGACAAGTTCAACTACTGGTGCACTTGAGGCTTCATCGGGATTGCGGACACCAGAAGTTCATCCAGGCACTGGTGACATTATGTTCTTAGAAAATAGAAATCCTATTAATAGAGCAACTACGCAGATCGAAGACATTAAAGTTATCATAGAATTCTAATATACATAGTATATTAAATACAAGAGAAGGGACATATGAGCACAACCACAATTAAAACTTATTCTGCAGAACCATACTATGACGACTTTGATGAAACAAAGAACTATCATAGAATTCTGTACCGGCCTGGTTATGCAGTTCAAGCTAGAGAGCTTACACAGATGCAGACGACCCTACAAGCACAGCTTGATAGGTTTGGACAATATGCATTTAAACATGGATCAAGAGTTGTTGGTGGTAAAGTTACTCTAAACACTGAATATGATTTTATTAAGATTGATTCAACATTCACACATTCAGTTGGTGGTGCTTTAAATTCCGATGGTTATCTTTCATCTTTTGTCGGGACTATTATTACTGGTTCTGCAAACTCTGGCACTAACCTTACGGCTAAAGTTCTTGCGGTTATAGCTTCTGAGGGTTCTGATCCTAATACTCTTTATATTAAATATACCACTACTGGTGGTGCTGCTAGAACAACTTCAACCTTTGCCGCCGGAGAAGAATTTTCATCAAGTGGTGGTACTACTTTTTATGGCCAAGTTCAATCGTCAGGAACACCTACTGGTGTAGGCTCTAGTGTTAATATTGAAGAAGGGGTCTACTTCGTATCTGGTACCTTTATTTACGTACCAAAGTCATCTCTTACTTTAGATAAGTACACAAATGCACCATCGTATGTTATTGGACTTAATGTAATCGAAGAGATTATTGATACAGATACTGACAATACTCTTAAAGATAATGCACAGGGAACTCCAAATGAAGCAGCTCCGGGCGCAACAAGATATAAAGTTTCTACTGCTCTTGTAAAGGAATCCCTTACAAACCTTAATAGTGCTAATTCAAACTATGTAACACTACTAAGAATTGAAAGTGGTAAAGTTCAAGTAGACACAACTGATAGTGTTAATCATGCCGCAGAATTATCTAAAAGACTTGCTAGAAGAACTTTTGAAGAGTCAGGTAACTATGCAGTCAAACCATATCAGTTAGATATAAAAGAACATTTAGATGATACTACTAATAACGGGTATCTACTTGCTTCGGCCGGTGGGCTTGAAGGCAAGCTTGCTATTGGTGTTGAACCTGGAACTTCTTATGTACAGGGATTTAGAAATGAAAACATTGCAACTAAATACCTTGTAATTGATAAACCTAGAGATGCTTCAAATTCTATTAACATTGATGCTAATGCAAACGTGGCAACTCCCGTAGGTAACTATGTAAGAGTCACTGAAGGTACTATTAAAGGAGCTCCGGATTTATCTAACTTTACTACTATGAACCTATACAATGCTACCGGACAAGGTGGTTCGATAGTGGGTACTGCTAGAGCAAGAGCAATGGAGAAGATTGGTGCTGATATAAGATTACACCTCTTTGACATTACTATGACGTCAGGTTCATTCTCTGCGGTAAGAAGCTTTAGTCAAACACATTCAAACGGCATTAACTTTGTAGGTAATATCTCTGATGCTAGTGCATTAAGATTTGATATTGGTAATAACGGATTAGTGTTTAAGTTACCATATAATGCTATTCAAACTCTATATAATGGTTCTGCAAATACTACAGAATATACTATTAAGAAAGATTTTGCAACTACTGTTACATCCAATCAGTGTACTATTAGTATACCGTCGGGCCAAGGACACTTCACCAACGTAAATACTGCTACTATGATTTCAGTTGGTACAACTGTCCTCGACACTACACCAACCTTTGTGGGTTCATCAAACGATGGTGTTACTACATTAACTTTCTCGGTTAGTGCAGCAAATGCAACGGCAGTAAGAATAGTTGCTGATGTTGAAGTAGACGGTTCTGATAAAGTACAAAAAGAAAAATTAAGACAGAATAATACAGTTGCTTCTAGTGTATCAGCTAGTGCTGACGGTTCATACTCATTGGGTAAAGCAGATATTATTAGAATTGTATCTGTAGTAGATGCAACATCAACTAATGTTACAGAAAGATTTACTCTGGACAATGGTCAGAAAGACAACTATTATGACATAGGTAGAATTAGTCGTGATCCAGGAAGTTCACCGGTTTCAGGCGCACTTACTATTACATTCGACTATTATACTCATGGTGCTGGAGATTACTTCACGGTTGATTCATACCCTACTGCAGATTATGGTACTATTGGATCATTCAACTCTGCACAAGGTATTGTTGAATTAAGAGATTGTGTTGACTTTAGACCTAGAAAAGATGATGCAGGTGCAAACTTTACCTCCTCAGGTGCTTCATTATCTGGATCACCGGATCCATCTCATGCAATGTCAATGTATGTAAAATACTACATGCCTAGAATTGACAAATTATATATTACTAAAGAAGGAACATTAAAAACTGCTATAGGTGTGCCTTCTGATTATCCTAAGGCACCATCTACTCCAGAAGATGCTATGGGACTCTTTGATCTTAAATTAAAGCCATACGTATTCAGTAGTAGTGATGTTATACCAATGATCATTGATAATAAAAGATACACAATGAGAGATATTGGTAAAATCGATAAGCGAGTCAAGAACCTAGAATACTATACTGCACTTTCTTTACTAGAACAACAGGCCTCTAATACTCAATTATTTGATGATAATAACTTTAGTAGAACAAAGAACGGATTCTTAGTTGATGGATTTAGAGGCCACAATGTTGGTGATGCATCTCATCCAGATTACGCTTGTGCAATAGATAAATCTGAAGGAACACTAAGACCTAAGTTTGATGCAAGAAATGTTAATCTACTTCGTAAAACTGGCGATAGTGGTACAGTAGTGAAGCATGCTTCATTGATGGTACTACCACACACTTCTGCGGCATATATTACTCAACCATATGCATCTGTTGCAGTTAATGTAAATCCATACAACGTATTTACTTGGAGCGGTAGTATTACATTATCTCCGGAGTCAGATGAATGGAAAGAGACTGATGTTCGTCCCGATGTTATTATTAATGATGACGGTTTATACGACCAATTTGTTACGATGGCTGAAGAGTCCGGTATCTTAGGCACTCAATGGAATGAGTGGGAAACAAACTGGACAGGAGTCGAAATTGATGCATCTACTAGTGGTAATGTTTTGTTTTTGGGTGGTGTTGGTAATGAAATGGGTCAAGGCGGCACCGGACAGACCGGCGCCAATTTCCAAGGGAGGCCGGTTACGACTACTACTGCTACTACTGTAACAACGCAACAGAGCCAAACTGGACTTAATACGTCTATTGCAGCTAATACGGTAACTAGGGAATTAGGCAGTAGAGTTGTTGAAGTAAACTTTATACCATTTATAAGATCACGAAAAGTGTTCTTCAAAGCAGAATTACTAAAACCTAATACTAAAGTATACCCATTCTTTAATGGCACTGAGGTATCTACATTCTGCAAAGCAGAAAGTTTCCAAGAGTTCTCAGACAGAACAGCTGTTATAACATATGAAGGTGCAACAACTCACCCAGCAGGTACTTCGGCACTTACTTCTAATGCTAATGGTGTTGTAGAAGGATCGTTTGTCATACCTAGAAATAGTGCATTGAAATTTAAGACTGGTACTAGAACCTTTAAGTTAACAGATTCTGCAGCTAATAATTCTGATGATGGTAGTGAAACTACTTATGCTGAAACACAATATCATGCAGAAGGATTAATTGAATCTATACAAAATGTAATTATCTCAACTAAGGTTCCATCATTTGTTACAACTGAATTAAATAACGAAAGAACTATAGTAGATACCAGTGTCGTGAGTAGTGTAGAGTACATTGATCCTCTTGCACAAACATTCTTAATAGATACCCAAGGTGGTATTTTCTGTAAATCCTTGAATCTGTTCTTTAATACTAAGGATGCAGCAATTCCCGTACGAGTAAGTATACGTTCTGTTGAGAATGGAACACCAACCCAGAAGATAGTTCCTGGTGCTGATAAAGTAGTATATCCTTCTAGTGTTAATATTAGTGATGATGCTTCTGCAGCAACTACTGTTACTTTTGATCATCCTATCTACTTGGCTCAAAACCAAGAATATGCAATTGTACTTATGGCACAGTCTGATAGTTATGAAGCATGGGTTGCAGAAATGGGTGGGTTCGATAAGACTAATACTAGTAACAGAATTACTAAACAGCCATACGGCGGTGTATTCTTTACATCACAGAATGCTTCTACATGGACTCCAGAACAAAGCAGAGACCTTAAGTTTAACTTAAATAGATGTGTATTCTCTGGTAGTGGTGGTGAACTTAATTTAGTACACGATAGTCTTCCTGCTAAATTATTACCGCTTAACCCGATGGTTTCAACGAGTGGTTCAGCAGTCATTAAAGTATTCCATAAGAATCACGGAATGCAGAATGCTAACAACCCAATAGTTATTATTTCTGGCGCTATAACATTCAACGGAATAGCCGCGGCAAATATAAACGGCACTAGAACTATTGTAACTAATACCGTAACCCATGATACTTATGAGATTACTGCAGGTTCTTCGGACACAGCTAGTGCGACAGGTTCAGGTGGTGGTGCAGCTATATATGCTACAGAGAATCAGCAGATGGATGTAGTCAGACCTGTGATTCAATCTCTGACTGTGCCGGGTACAGTTATAAGATATTACATGACGCCTTATAGTGAAACAGAAGTTGCATCAACTGAAGGCGAAGTTCTTGCAAATCAAAACGTAATTTTTGGAAGTCCTAGATCAATTGCTTCTGATGCAAACTCTACAACAAAGACCTTCAATCTAAGATGTGTCTTTACTACTGCTAGTGATAATATCTCACCTGTAATTGATATGAACAGAGCATCTCTATATGCTATTCAGAACAGAGTTATAAATAATGCAACAGGTGATGAATTATCGGCGACAGGTGGTAACCAATTAGCACGATATATAACCAAGAAAGTTGAACTCGCAGAAGAAGCAGATAAGATTGATATATTCTTAAATGTGAATAGACCTAGATCAAGCAATGTTGATTTGTACTTTAGAGTAGTAGAAGGTGGTTCAAGCACCGATATATCAACTGTTGCTTGGCAGGCTGCCACACCGGTTGAACCAATTGCAATTAATGATAACCCGAATGTGTTTAAAGAAATTCAATATTCAATTGATCCGGGCGGCACAGGGTATACAGCATCACCAGGTACTTTTGGTACTATGCAGTTTAAGATTGTATTAAGAAGTTCAAATAGTGCTACGGTACCCCAGGTAAAAGACTTTAGAGCCATTGCTTCTACATAGGAAATATTATGCCAAGAACTAAGAAAATAAAAGACAATCCTGACCTAATAAAGGATACCTCTTCTCAAGCAGTTATAAATACTAATAGAACTGCAATACAGGCTCGAAGAGCTCAGATTGCTTTTAACCGACAAAAGGAAGATGAACTGCAGATGATGAAAGATGATATCGCAGAAATAAAATCACTGATTAAACAGTTAGGTAAGAAATAATGGCTAATAAAGAAACTAGAATATTTACAACTGATACATTAGAAACCCTAAGACAGAAGACTAATGAGGTTTCACTTCACTTGGGTGATAACGAACAATTTAGTGCATCTCTTTCAGATAAAACTTTTAACTATGATAACGTAAGTGCAGGAGAAACTCTTTTCTCCGGCCTCGATGGTCTTAGTAAGACCCAACAGTTTAATATTAAAACTGAACAGACCCTAGATAATACTGGTGGGTATATTATTCTTACTGGTTCTCCTACTATTACAGGTTTTGTTGCCGGCGCTACTCTCACTCAATCGGGTGGATATTCTGCCGCAATCGTTTCTGCTTCTACTGATAAAATTTTAGTTAAAAATTCATCCGGAACTTTTAGTAGTTCGTCAAATTTAGTAGTTGGTAGTAATAGTATTGCTTCAAGTGCAGTTGTAAGAATTATTGCTGAAGCCTTTAATATTGGTGTTGTAAGGGTATATGTTAATAGTACTGAAATTACCCAAGATTTAGAGGCCGGTGGTTTCCACGTACCGAATTATTCTGCAAATATACCTTTACTTAACTCACCAACGGTAACAGCTTTTACTGAAGGTTCTACAGTTTATCAAGGTTCTAGCTTATCTGCTGCGGCCTTTAGTGGCACAGTATTAAGTGCTTCTGCGACCGAACTTAAATTAAAAAATCATACTGGATCATTTAGTGCTTCTGCAGTAATTAAAATAGATGGTTCGGGTTCTACTATTACTGGTGCTAATCATAGTGAACTTACCTTCATTAATACTACTATTGGTAATGCGATTGTATTAAATACTCCTGCAGCTCTCAATGACGATATTAAAGTACATTCTCCAAGCCTTGTAGATGCTGTTAATGAATTACAAGATGATGTAGGTATCACAGAGAACCTCACAACGGTAGCTACTAATTTAGTGGGATCTGTAAATGAAATTGAAGCAGTATTTGATGCATCGACGCATGAAATAAGTGCTGGTTCAACGGCATTTAATGTAACGTCAGGTGAATTCACAATTGATTCATCGGCAGACATTGTTTTAGATGCTGATGGTGGTAACGTAGAGTTAAAAGACAACGGTACTCAATACGGTTCATTAACAAATGCGGCAGGTAATGTAATTGTTAAATCCGGCACTACTACTATGTTAACAGGTGCTGGAGCAAGTGCTACGTTTGCAGAAGATGTAACAGTTACTCGTGATGTAGATGTAGACAGAAATTTAAACGTAGACGGAACTACAGAATTAAATAGTACCCTAGGTGTTGACGGAAACTTTAGAGTAGGTACAAATAAATTCAATGTTGCTGCTTCTAGTGGTAATACACAAATTGACGGAACTTTAGAAGTTGATGGAACTGCTGGAGTAGATGGAAACTTTAGAGTTGGTTCATCTGGTGGAGATAAATTCAATGTTACGGCCTCAAGTGGTAATACACAAATTGATGGTACACTTAATGTCGATAGTACTACAACCTTAAACGGTACTACTATTGATGGTGGCCTAGACCTGAATGGTTCAGTAGATGTTTCAACTAATGCAACCATTCATGGAGTCTTAGATGTTGATGGTGTTTCTAACCTAGATGTTGTAGATATTGATGGTGCTGTTGATATGGCACTTACACTACAAGTTGATGGTAATACTACAATTGGTGGCGTGGTCGATATTGGACAACTAAATGCCAAATTCACAAATAGAAATAACGTAAAACTTGCTCTTAATGAATTACATGACGAGATGGGCAATGCAGCGATAGCGGGAACAGGAACTGCAGCGGCAGGATTAACTAATCTTACAGCCGCAATTAATTCCATTGATGCAGAGATTGGTACAGTTGCTTCTTATGAGAGTGGAACTTATGGTTCTACTACTATTTCGGGTGTGTTAACTAGTCTTCAAACTGGAGTTATTAACAACGACACAGATATTACTAACCTCTTTGCAGATGTTGGTTCAGTATCACTAACGGATAACTTACCTTCAGATTACACATACACTGTGACCGATCTTACAACTGCGACAAATACCATGTCGGGTTTCATCGGTAATACTTCTATTGCAAATATCGGAACTACTGATACTGTAACAGGCGCATTACAAAAATTACATGCAGAGATTGGTGATTCAGTCTTAACAGTATTTGCGGCAAGTGATATATCAGGTGCTCTTAGAGAACTAGAGTCCGAGAAAGTATATCTATCTTCTGCAAGTCAACAAGAGATTGTATCTAAGTTAGGAATTACTGGTGATGTAACATTTAAGAATGGCGGCAGTAATGCTGATACATTTACATTCTTAACTGGCACTACACTAGACCTAAGTGCTTCAACATTGTTATTACCTGGTAGTGCTTCTAATGTTAACATATTCGGCACATCATTCCTAGAAGTGGATGGTAATGTAGAGACTGCAATGGGTTTCCGTGTTAACAGAGACCATGTAACCCAAGCAAACAAATCTGCTGTTAATATACAATGGGATGAAAATCATACAGATGGTACATCTGCAACTAAACTCGCGAGAGGATGGCAGTTAAAAGGCCTTGATGATTCTGGTAGTTCTCATACAACAGACATTGTAACTTTCTATAATGCAAAAGAATTAATTGCAAATAACACGGAATCAGGTATTAACGTAACTTGGGATTCTACTAACGAAAACTTCGACTTCAATGTTAGTGATCCAACCCTCACCTTTACTGGTGATGTTACAGGTACTGGCACAATTACTAACTTAGGTAATTTAAGTGTAGCATTAACAGTTGCAGCTAATTCAGTTGCTCTTACTACAGATACTACTGGCGATTATATTAGAACAGCAACTGGTACTACTAATCAGATTACAGTAAGTGGCTCCGGAACCGAAGGTAGAGCAACAACATTCTCTATTCCTTCGGACTTTAGAGCTCCAGGGACTGTAAAGGTTCTCGGATCTACTGCTTCATCTTCTACTACAACTGGTGCATTAACTGTAGCTGGTGGTGTAGGTATCGGAGAAGACTTATATGTTGCTGGTGACCTTTATGTGCAAGGTGATACAGTACAACTTAATACCTCAACATTAACTGTAGAGGACACATTAGTTCTTGCAGGTAATAATCTTTCTACAGAACCTTCAAGTGGTGGGTTTGGTTTAGAAGTTGGACCAATCACAAGTCCAAGTGGTTTAGCTGCTGGAGTAACTGGTGCTCATAGTATTGTATATAACTACGCTACTGACCGATGGGAAGCAGACGGATCACTTGTTCTTTCAGAAACAACTCTAACCAATCCAGGAATAGAAGTTAATGGTACGGATTTAGGAACATTGACCGGTGCTAAAACACTAGACCTTAAAGCCGGAACAGGTATAGGACTAGCAGGTGTTGTGAATGGTAATGACTTTGAAGTTACTATTAGTAATACATTAGATGGATATTCTGGATGGTTCCTTAGTGCACAAGGTGTGAATAAAGGAAATATCGCCGATGATGAGAGAGTTGATTTCTTTGGTGGAACGGCTCTTAGTGCGGTGCATACAACAACAAATACTAATAGAATAACATTTAACCATGACAATGTGGGCCCGGGTGCACAAACATTCGGCCAGGCTGGTACTGAAGATGGTACATATATAAAATCAGTAACCATTAATGCTCAAGGTCACGTCACAGGTATGACCGAAGATGACTTTGATAACAGATATGACAACTATGGTTCATGGCAGTTATTTGTAAATAATGTTTCACAAGAACCTATTACCTCAGGTGAAAGATTAGGATTCGATCAAGGTACCGGCATTGTTATTACTAATGATGCTAATGATATTATTATCTCTCATGCCGATACTTCAAGCCAAGCTTCGGTTAATAATAGCGGTAATACCTTTATACAAGATTTAACCTTTGATACTTTCGGTCACGTAACGGGCGCATCAAGTGGTACAGTATCAATAGGTGATGGTACTACAACAGTTACACATACGGCTGCTGGTATAACTCTTACTGGAGATAATACTTGGAATGCTAACCAAACTGCTGGAAGTACTTTTAATATTGCTCATGCTAATACTTCTAATGTAGGTAACCTATCATCTGATAATTCAAACAATGTAGTTATTCAAGATATTGCTTTTACATATGATACATTCGGCCACGTAACTGCTTCATCCGTTGCCACTAAGAATATTACTACTGTTACTAATTCTAGTCTGGTAGATGTTGACCAAGCAAATGGTAACACTAATTATCAAGTTGGGTTCTTCCCTACTAATTCATCAAGTTATTCTAAACCTTATATTGATACTGATGATTCACACTTACTATATAATCCTTACACACATACATTGACTGCGGGAACATTTGCAGGTAATGCGAATTCTGCATCTCATGCAACCAAGGTTCAGTCAACTTACAGTAATGCTGCTACTACTATGTATCTTAACGGCACGCCTA
>Ga0307995_1001830_pt1 | contig 12896 bp, 14 predicted proteins | sample EllFjometagen262_FD_203132 | JGI IMG/M metagenome (GOLD analysis project Ga0307995, IMG submission 203132) | Marine microbial communities from Ellis Fjord, Antarctic Ocean - #262 | ecosystem: Environmental > Aquatic > Marine > Unclassified | place: Southern Ocean | collected 2014-11-02
CAAATTTTAAAACCATAACATCATGGCACATAAAAAAGGAGTAGGAAGTTCGAAGAATGGTAGAGAATCAGAATCGAAACGACTAGGAGTAAAAATATTTGGAGGACAAGCTGCAATAGCAGGTAACATTATTGTTCGTCAGAGAGGTACAACACACAATCCAGGAGAAAACGTTTACATGGGTAAAGATCACACTTTACATGCAAAGGTTGATGGAGTAGTGGAATTTAGAAAGAAAAAAGACAATAGATCTTATGTTTCTATAACACCATTTGAAGCTTAGTTAAATAAGTTTTAAAAAGATAAAAAAGCACTAACATTTATTTGTTAGTGCTTTTTTACGTTTTAGAACATTCCATTTTGTATTTTTACTTTTATGAGATTAGTGTATCATTTTGCGATTTTTTTAGCATCAATACTTTTGCCTTTAATTGCTGTTTTTAGTAAAAAAATAAAACTATTTGTTAGTGGTAGAAAAGATACCTTCTCTAAAATCGCTTCTCTGAAAAATGAAAAGACTCTTTGGTTTCATGCTGCCTCTTTAGGTGAGTTTGAGCAAGCAAGACCAATAATTGAGGCGTTAAAAAAGAAACACAAACATTATAAAATTCTTGTTACTTTTTTTTCTCCTTCTGGTTATGAGGTTAGAAAAAATTACAACTTAGCAGATGTTGTTTGTTATTTACCGCTAGATTCTAAATGGAATGCAAAAAAGTTTATAGCATCAGTAAATCCAACTTTAGCAATTTTCATAAAGTATGAATTTTGGCCAAATATTTTAAACGAACTGCAAAAAAAAGAAATTAAAACTATTTTAGTTTCTGGGATTTTAAGGAAAAATCAATTGTTTTTTAAGAGTTACGGTGGCTTTATGAAAAAGTCTTTGGAAGCTTTTCATCACTTTTTTGTTCAAGATAACAACTCCAAAGAACTTTTAAATAGTATTAATTTTACAAATGTAACAGTTGCAGGAGATACTAGGTTTGATAGGGTTTTAGAAATTTTAGAACAAGATAATTCGTTGGATTTTATAAACGAATTTAAAGATAATACATACACCATTGTTGCCGGAAGTACCTGGGCAGAAGATGAGAAATTGTTGGTGGATTATATAAACAATGAAGCGTTAGTGGGTGAGAAACTTATAATTGCACCTCATAATATTAAGCATGCTGCAATCTTAGAAATGAAAAAATCTATCCATAAAAAGACGCTTTTATATTCTGAATTTAAACATGCTCAGTTTGAGGGAAATTTGAAGGATTATCAGGTATTTATTATTGATACTATTGGGATTTTAACCAAGATTTATGCAGCTGCAGACATTGCATATGTTGGTGGAGGTTTAAGAACAGGCCTACACAATATTTTAGAACCAGCTACTTTCGGTATTCCTGTTTTGATAGGTAATCAGTATGATAAATTTAAGGAGGCTGAAGACCTGGTAAAAATAGGCGGTTGTATTTCAGTGAAAAATCAACAAGAATTTACAGAGAATTTGATCAATTTAAAAGAAGATGAAAGCTTTAGAAAATTAACTGGAGTTATCAATAAAAAATATATAAAACAGCATCGAGGTGCAACAGAATTAGTTATGAATTATATAAATACTCAGTTATAGAAAATGGATTTTATATTAGAACCTTGGCCTTGGTATGTTGGCGGTCCATTAATAGCAATTTCTTTATTGTTGTACTTTTATTTTGGTAAAAACTTTGGAGCTTCAACAAATTTTGAAACGTTGTGCACTATGGCTGGGGCAGGAAAAGTTTCAGATTATTTTAAGAAAGATTGGAAAGAACGCGATTTTGCGTTACTATTTGTAATAGGGTTAATTATTGGTGGTTTTATTTCTGCTATTTATTTAATTCCGAATCAGACAGTCGATTTAAACCCGAGAACAGCGCAAGAATTAACAGAGTTAGGGTTTTTGAATGTTGGGAATCATTATTTTCCTGATGAAATTTTTGGTAAAAGTGCCTATTCATCTGTTAAAGGATTTTTAATTTTAATAGTTTCAGGATTTTTAATTGGTTTTGGAACCCGCTATGCGGGTGGTTGTACTTCTGGACATGCAATTACTGGCTTAAGTAGTTTGCAGTTGCCTTCTTTATTGGCTGTAATTGGATTTTTTATTGGTGGTATTATTGCAACTTGGTATCTAATTCCTCTAATATTTTAATTATGAAGAATAGTAGATTTTTAATATTAGGAATTTTTTTCGCAATTGTATTAAGTAAAACGCAAGCTATTTCTTGGTATCGTTTTTATGAAATGTTTACCTTTCAGTCTTTTCATATGTTTGGTATTATCGGAGGCGCAGTTGTGATTTCTGCCATATTTATGCAGTTATTTAAGTATGGGAAAATAAAAGATATTCATGGAAATAAAATTATACCAAAACCAAAGAAAAAAGGTTTTATTAGTACCATTTTAGGAGGCACTTTTTTTGGATTAGGTTGGGGTATTTCAGGAGCGTGTGCGGCACCAATTTTCGTAATTTTTGGCTTTCAATTAGTGCCGGCTTTAATACTATTACTTGGCGCACTTATAGGAGCATTTATCTACGGATTATTAAGTAAAAAATTACCAAATTAAATGAGCAAATTAGTAGATAATTTTGGAAGACAAATGGAGTATGTGCGCTTGGCTGTTACAGACAGGTGCAACTTGCGTTGCCAGTACTGTATGCCTGCTCAGGGGATAGATATTGTACCAAGACAGGAGTTGCTAACGTTTAAAGAAATGTATCGCTTAATTCGTGTATTAACAGAGTTAGGTGTTCATAAAGTACGTTTAACTGGTGGCGAACCTTTTGTGCGCAAAGATTTTGTTGGTTTTTTAGAAATGTTGTCGCATAATGATTTGTTAGAAGCCATTAATATTACTACAAATGGCGCGTTAATATCGCAGCATATTGATCGTATTGAAAAGCTAGAAAAAGTAAAAGATATCAACCTAAGTATTGATAGTTTAAGTAGAGAAAAGTTTGCTAAAATTACTAGAAGAGATGCTTTTTCTGAAGTTTATAAAACTTTAGAATTGCTTGAAAAAAGTAGTTTAAACTTAAAACTAAACATAGTAGTACAATCTGGTGTTAATACAGATGAAATTGTAGACTTCGTAAGATTTACAAAAAACAAAAATGTTGCCGTGCGCTTTATCGAAGAAATGCCTTTTAACGGAAAAGGCCAGCGAGAAATGGTAGAAAATTGGACGTTCAAGAAGATTTTAAACGAGATTAAAACCGAGTTTAATGTGAGAGAGTTGGTGTCAGAAAAATCATCTACTTCAAGAAATTATGCCATCGATAATCATTTAGGTACTGTTGGAATTATTCCTGCATTTACGAGAACTATTTGCAACAATTGTAATCGAATTAGAATTACATCTACTGGTACTTTTAAGAATTGTTTGTTTGATGACGGTGTTTTTAATTTAAGAGATTTTATGCGAAAAGGTGCATCTAATGAAGATTTAAAAGAACTTTTCTTGTCTTTAGTAAAAGCGAAACCAGAAAACGGTTTTATAGCAGAAGCAAATCGTAAAAACGGAGCTGCTTCCGAGAGTATGAGCACAATTGGAGGGTAAAGAAGTTTAATCGCGCAAACCAGTTAATTAATTATTTATTCTAAAAAAATGATATCCGCACATGAAGCCTTAAAAACTGTTTTAAATTCAGCCCAAGATTTTGGGGTTGAAGAAACTCCGTTTTTAAAATCTGTTGGTAGCATTTTAAAGGAAGAAATTTTTGCAGATAGAGATTTCCCGCCGTTCAATAGAGTTTCTATGGATGGTATTGTCATCGATTATACGTCATTTAAAAACGGACAAAGAGCTTTCAAAATAGAAGGAATTCAGGCTGCAGGAAGCGAACAAATAACACTTCTAGATACTAAAAATTGTATTGAAGTGATGACAGGTGCCGTTTTACCAAACAATGCAAATACAGTCATTAGATATGAAGATGTAACGATTGAAAACGGAATTGCAACCATCACTATAGATACTATAAATAAAGGTCAGAACATCCATACAAAAGGAAAAGACGGTAAGTCTGGAGTGCTGTTAATTGAAAAAAACACAATCATATCAGCAGCAGAAATAGGTGTTTTAGCCACTGTGGGTAAATCGGTTGTAAAGGTTGCCAAACAACCAAAAGTAATGATTGTTTCTACTGGGGATGAATTGGTTGGCGTCGCTGAAACGCCGTTAGCACATCAAATTAGAAGAAGCAATGTATTTACCCTAGTTTCTTTGTTAGAAAGGTTACATATTCCGTCTGAAACAGCCCATATTACAGATGATAAATCAATTCTAAAGTCGAAAATAGCAACCTACTTAAAAGAATATGATGTGTTGCTTTTTAGTGGTGCAGTAAGCAAAGGGAAGTATGACTTTCTGCCAGAAGTTTTTGAAGAATTAGGCGTCGAAAAACGGTTTCATAAAGTAGCACAAAGACCCGGAAAACCTTTTTGGTTTGGATACTCAGTAGCCTCAAACATGAGTATTCATGGCGAGAATATAAATAGAGGTAAAAAGACCATTGTCTTTGGTTTTCCAGGAAACCCTATTTCTACATTTGTAAATTGTTTGGCGTATTTTTATCCTTGGTATTACAAAGCTGTAGGGTTAGAAGTTAAAGAAGAAACTGCTATTTTAGCAGATGACATTAATTTTAAGCCAAATTTAGCGTATTTTTTACAAGTGAAACTGGTAAGTGAAAAAGGTCAATTAATGGCCTATCCAATTAAAGGAAATGGTTCTGGAGATTTGGCTAGTTTGGTAAAAACAGACGCGTTTATTCAGTTACCAAGTGATGAAATTGAGTTTAAAAAAGGAGAATTTTTTCCGATACTAAAATATAGATAATGAGTGATTTCAGCCATTTAAATAAGAAAAACAACCCTAAAATGGTCAATGTTTCTGACAAGAAAATTACCAAAAGAACTGCCATTGCAAAGGCAACAATGTTTTTAGGGGCAGCAATAATTTCTCATTTTACAAATGATGAGTTAATAACCAAAAAAGGACCTGTTTTTCAAACAGCAATTATTGCGGGAATTCAAGGTGTAAAAAAGACTTCAGAATTAATACCTATGTGTCACCCATTATTGATTAATGGCGTGGATATTGACATAAAAATTATAGATTCAGAGCAGATAGAAGTGCTGTGTGAAGTAACTATGGAAGGAAAAACTGGCGTAGAAATGGAAGCACTAACAGGCGCAAACATTACCTGCTTAACTATTTATGATATGTGTAAAAGTATCAGTCAAGAAATGGTAATTAAAGAAGTAAAGTTGTTAGAAAAAACAGGAGGAAAATCTGATATTAAAAATGTCTAAACATACAAAACACACAAACTTAGAAAGACGAAATAATGATAATTTTGCTCCCAATGAAATTTCAATTTTGGGTACAAATTGCAACACTATTTCTAATTTGGTTTTTAAAATTTCTCAGAAGTTACCTAAGTATGAAATCGCTTATTTTGATGCGTCACACGCAAAAGAGGTGGAAGAAAATAGGCTGTCAGAATTTGTGTTTCATTATGAAGGGAATGTTCAAATAACAACCACTGGAAGCGTAAATAAGTTTCAGCAGCGGTTAGACTTTGCGCAATATGATTATGTATTTATCAACGGAAATCATTATCAAGGAACAAAACAAATTCTAATTTTAGATGCAGCAAAAGAAGCTTCGGTTTTAAAAAGACTAGAACAGTTAGATAACATTCAGTTCATAGTTAAACTCACAGAAGATACAGAGTGTTTTTCTTTTTTAGAAGAGAAATATCCACAGATAAAAAATATAACTTGTTACGCCATTGATGAAGTGGATAAAATTACAAATCATATTCATAATTTGATACAAGAAAAAATTGCATCTGTAAAAGGTTTGGTCCTAGTAGGCGGCAAGAGTATTAGAATGGGGCGGGATAAATCTGAATTGAATTATTTTGGAAAACCTCAAAAAGAAGTTGCGAGGGAATTGTTAGAAAACAGCAATTTAGAAACCTATTATTCTGTTAAAAATACCTCAGAAAATAGCCAAGAAATTTCAGATAAGTTTTTAAATTTAGGTCCTTTTGGCGGAATTTGTTCGGCGTTTCAAAAAGACCCCAATGCCGCTTGGTTTGTATTGGCTGCAGATGTTCCTTTTGTGAATGATGAAATTATTCAATTGCTATTAAAACATAGAAACCCGAGTAAAGTTGCCACTGCCATTAAGGGGATAGGCAAGGAATTTGTAGAACCTTTAATTACTATTTACGAACCAAAAGCATATCCTATTTTATTGCAATATTTAGCACAAGGATATTCTTGTCCGCGTAAAATGCTCATTAATTCTAATGTTGAAATTGTAGAAATAGCAGATGATTTTATACGAAATATAAATACTCCAGAAGAGTTTGAGCTTGCTAAAAAAGAGATTCAAGAATTAAAATGAAACCAACAAAAAATGAACTTTTTAAACGTCAACTCACCTTAAAAGAAATAGGTGAAGTTGGGCAACAAAAATTACAAAACGCTTCTGTTTTGATTGTTGGTTGCGGGGGTTTAGGAAGTCCGATTGCGGTTTATCTAGCTGCTAGCGGAGTTGGAAAAATACATTTGGTAGATTTCGATACTGTAGCTGTTTCTAATTTACATCGGCAAGTTTTTTATACCTTAGAAGATGTTGATAAACCGAAAGCGGAAGTTTTAACAACATTTATAAAAAAGAGAGCACCCTTTACCGAAGTATGTTTTACCAATAAAGCAATTACAAAAAAAAATGTTATTGACTTGATTGAAAGTGTTGATGTGGTAGTGGATGGGACCGATTCTTTACCAACAAAATATTTATTAAACGACGCTTGTGTTATTGCAAACAAACCATTGGTTTATGGTTCTTTGTACAAGTTCGATGGCTATATTGCCACTTTTAATGCATTACAACAAGATGGGAGTTATTCAGCGAATTTAAGAGACGCTTTTCCAGAAATAGCTACTGATATTCCTAATTGCGAGGAAGCAGGGACTTTAAATTCGATTGTAGGCATGATTGCTGCGCAGCAAGTAAATGAAGTTTTAAAGTTGATTACAGGCACTGGAACGCTGTTAATAAATCAATTATTAATATACAATTCACTGCAAAACACACAATTAAAAATAAAGTTAAAATCGATATTTTTAAAAGAAAAAATTACTAAAATTTTCAAAGTACAAACATATACGGATGTGGCTTGTATGGTGCAAAATCTGGATTTTCAAATTTCTGCAACAGCGTTAAAAGAGAAAATTAAAGATGGCAACCTAGAAATCATTGCTGTTTTAAATGACTTAAAACTTCCTTTTAATGTGCAACAAACCATTCACATAGACGATTTTAACGCAGATAAAATAAGTATAGATAAAAGTAAAACTTACATAATGGTGTGTCAAAAAGGGCTAAATAGTTACAAAGCAACCGTAAAATTAAGAAACAAATATCCAAATTTAGAGGCGTTTAGTTTAACTGGCGGAATTTCTAATTACAAATAATTTATATTGATGATAACCCCCTTAGAATTTTACACAAACACAAGAGCTGATTTAGAAAAAGAAGCTAAAGTTTTAAAAATAAAATCTGCTCGTTTAAGCACTTTTAGATTGGTGGTTTTTTTAGGAATTAGTTTTTTAATTTATAGTTTTCTAGGAGTCTATCCACTTGTTTTTATTATTGCTTTCTTCGGCGCTTCATTTTTTGCATTTTTGATATCGAAACAAAACACTCTTAAAAGAGAAAGAAGTATTGTTGCTGAGAAAATCAAAATAAATACAACAGAAATTCGTGTTTTAAATCGAGATTTTTATCATTTAGAAACAGGAGAAACATTTATAAACCCTGCACATTTTTACAGCAATGATATTGATTTATTTGGCAAGGGATCCTTCTTTCAATATTTGAATAGAACTAAAACAAATGATGGGAAAGTTTTTTTAGCAAACACCTTAACAGAAAATAAAACAACAAGTATTTTAGAAAAACAACAGGCATTAAAAGAACTTTCTAATAAGGTAGTTTGGAGACAACACTTTACTACTTTAGCAAGTTTAATTTCGGTAAAAAACACTTCGAATGCGATCGTAAATTGGATTTCTAGTTATGCTGCTGTATTGCCTAAATATGTGAGGAAGATACAGATTGTTTTCTCAGTTATTTCTTTTGTTTTAATTGCGCTTTATTCTTTTGGGTTTGCCTCATTTACTTATGTTTTAATTTGGTTTTTTATAGGTCTTTTTATAACAGGAAGATTTTTTAAAAAGACTCAAAATTTATACACTGAAGCGGATAACGTAAGAGAAATTTTCCAACAATATTATCCGCTATTAAATGAAATCGAGAACACGGTATTTACTTCAAAAACTCTAAAAGAAAAACAACAAATTATCACCTCTGAAGACAAAAAAGCAGGAGTTATTTTTAAAGAATTTGCTAGAATTTTAGATGCGTTTGATCAACGAAATAATATTGTGATATCAGTTATAGGGAATGGTCTTTTTCTTTCTGAAATTTACAATGCTTCTAAGGTAGAAAAATGGATTTCTAGATATCAACACATAGTTAAAAAATGGTTTCATGTGGTTGCTTTTTTTGATGCTGAAAACTCATTAGCTAACTTTCATTTTAATCATCCGAAATTTATTTTTCCAGAAATTACTTCAGAAAAAAAAGTGATAAGTGCTACTGATTTAGGTCACCCTTTATTGAGAATTGAAAATAGAATAGATAATAATTTTAAAATAAATAAAGAAGAGTTTTTTATTGTTACTGGAGCAAATATGGCTGGTAAAAGTACGTTTTTAAGAACTATTTCTTTGTCTATTGTTATGGCAAATTGTGGTTTACCTGTTTGTGCTACATCGTTTAAATACGCGCCAATAAAGTTAATTACAAGTATGCGAACTGCAGATTCTTTAACGGAAGATGAGTCCTATTTTTATTCAGAATTAAAACGATTAAAGTTTATTATTGATGAAATTAAAGAGACTAGTTATTTTATAATTTTAGATGAAATTTTAAAAGGAACAAATAGCAAAGACAAAGCTATTGGTTCTAAAAAGTTTGTAGAAAAGCTTTCAAATTCTAAATCTACAGGAATTATTGCAACACATGATGTTAGTTTGTGTGCATTGGAAAATGAGTTTATAGACATTAAAAACTATTATTTTGATGCAGAAATTGTAAATAACGAATTGTATTTTGACTATACTTTAAAAAACGGAGTGTGTAAAAACATGAATGCATCTTTTTTATTAGAAAAAATGGAGATTGTTTAGAACGAAATTGTAGTTATTAATGCTGCCATTTTAAAGTTTCTATCAAATGCAAAATATCTTCTTTTAAATAATTTACAGCAGGTAGAATAGAGTCGTAATTTGGTTTTGCATAAAAATATAAAGAGCCTTTTATAAAATTATCTGTACTATCTGTAACATGAAATTGAATTTGTGAAGCTGCATTTCCTGTAATTTCATAGATACTCCCAAAAACTCTTTTCTCTTTATTTATAAAATCTTGTGGTATAATTCGATCTGCTTTTGAGGTGTGTTTAAAAACTAGTTTTTCAGCTTCAGTAAGCAATTCTCTAATATTGTTTTTTAGAGGTCTGTAAGTAATATCTATGGAAGCTTTTAGTTTTGGATATTTAATGGAGAGCCAATTGTTTTTTTTATTAATAAGTGTAGCCGTTTTTGACACTTTAAAACTATAGGGTCTACTTAGTTTTAGATTTTCATAGTTCTTTTCTGGGTATGATAAGCTTAAGTATGCCTTTGGCTTTGGTAAAACATCCTTCTTACAACCAAAGGAAATTATTAAAAATAATAATAGAAAAATATTACGCATTTCTCGTTGCTTTTACCTGTTTTATTCTTTTTTTGTCAAGCGCCTCTATTGTAAACGTATAATTTTTGAAGTTTATTTCTGTACCTTTTTTAGGGAATTTTCCAGAGATCTCTAAAATGAAACCTGCAAGTGTTTCGCTTTCTCCTTTTTCTTCTTCAAAAATTTCTTCATCTTCATCATCTAAAATTTTACAGAAATCTTTAATTGATGTTTTCCCTTCAAAAATATAATTGTTTGCATCTATCTTAGAATATGATACATCTTCATCATCAAATTCATCATTTATATCACCAACAATTTCCTCAATAACATCTTCTAATGTTACGACTCCGCTTGTTCCGCCGTATTCATCTACAACAATAGCTAAATGATTTTTTTTAGCTCTAAAATCTCCTAATAAATCATCTAGTTTTTTGTTTTCTGGTACAAAAAAGGGTTCACGTAATAAAGTTTGCCAATCAAAAGTTTTCTTATTTAAATGTGCTAATAAATCTTTTGCATATAGAATACCAATAATATTGTCTATATTTTCACTGTAAACAGGATTTCTTGAGTAACCATTCGTTAAAATTTTACTTAAAACTTCTTCATAAGTTTCAGTATCAGAAAGTGCAAAAACATCTATTCTTGGTTTCATTATTTGCACGGTTTCTGTGTTACCAAAATTTACAATTCCATGTAAAATTTTTTGCTCGTCTTTGCTCGTGGCATCCTGAGACGTTAATTCTAAAGCCTGGGATAATGTCTCTACAGAAAAGTTACTTGCCTTGCTACCAAGTTTTTGCTCAATCCATTTTGTAATTGCAATTAATGGTGTGCTAAACGGCGTTAATAAAATATTCACAGTATGTATAAATTTTGACATTTTTTTTGCAAAAAGTAGCGCATTTCTAGAAGCATAGACTTTTGGTAGTACTTCTCCAAATAAGAGAATTAAAAAGGTTACTAATATTATTTCTAATAGAAAACGAATAGGAACTTCAAAGAAATATAGGTCTAATGAAATATTAAAATCGCCAAATAAAGTTTCTGCTAAAGAAGCAAAAAGCAAAACAATTAAAATATTTATAAAGTTGTTGGTAATTAAAATGGTAGCTAATAATTTTCTTGGCCTTTCTAACAAAGTAACAACCACATTTTTCTCTTTTCCGTTGTTAGAAAGTTCATTTATATCTGTTTGATTTAATGAGAAAAAAGCTATTTCAGAGCCAGAAATTAAGGCAGAACTAATTAACAGTAGAATTAATATAATTCCGTTTAAAGCGAGGATAATGTCAAAAGAAGCAAATAGTAAAGACAAATGTTCGGGATCTGGGTCCAAGGTTTATAGTTTTATAATTATTAAAAAGGTAAATCGTCATTTTCTTCTGGTGTAACAATTTTTGACTCTACAGCAGCAATTGGATTGTTTTGTTGAGGTGTAGGAGCGCTATTTTCAGTATTTTTTTTAGTGCTTAACATGGTCATTTCTGTAACAATAACTTCTGTGGCATAGCGCTTTACGCCATCTTGTTCCCATTGTTTATTTTTCAGTTTTCCCTCAACATATACTTTATCTCCTTTAGATAAATATTTTTCGCATATTTCTGCTAATTTATTACGAACAACAATATTATGCCAATCTGTATTAGTTACTTTTTCTCCAGTTTGTTTGCTTGTGTAACTTTCTGAAGTTGCAATGGGAAATCTACCAACACTATTTTTATCATCAAAATAATGCATTTTCACATCATCGCCTAAGTTTCCAATCAGTATTACTTTGTTTATTGATCCTGCCATAACTCATTTTATTTCTATTCAAATGTACTAAAAATTTCAATTACTTTTTGGGTTCAAAGCGTGTTAAGAAATTAGCAATTAATACAGGAACTGGAAAATCTTGAATTTTTTCCCAAGAAATATTTGCATTTTTAAGTGTTTTGGTTTCTACAATCCAGAATTGAGTGTATAAATGTTGATGAGATAATTTATGCACAATCTCTTTCTTGTTAAAAAGTGAAATAGTGGTTTCTGCTGGAAATAAATCGTTAAATTCTTTGGAGGAAATAATCTCTTTTTCACTGACGGTTTCAGTATTTTCAATTAATGGGAATTGATACAAGCCTTGCCAAATTCCTTTTCCTTTTCTTTCTGTTAGAATTGTTTTATGAACGTCTGTTTTTATTACTAAAAAATTAAAATACCGTTTTCTAACTTTTATTTTTTTCTCTTTTACAGGTAATTCCTTTGTTAATTTCTTTTCAAAGGCTACGCAGCTGTCAGAAAAAGGACAAGTTTCACACAAAGGATTCTGTGGTTTGCAGTGGAGAGCACCAAAATCCATAAGCGCTTGATTGTAAGTTCCTGGTTGCGATGTATCTATGAGTGTTTGTGCAAGTGTTTTAAACTCTTTAATTCCTGAAGTTGAGTTAGTGGGCGTGTTTACACCAAAGTACCTAGAAAGAACCCTATAAACGTTTCCATCTACAACTGCTGTTGGTTCATTAAAACAAATAGATGAAATGGCAGATGCCGTGTAATCTCCAATTCCTTTTAATTTTATAATTTCTTCGTAAGTAGATGGGAATACGCCATTTAACTCCTTTGAAATCTGTTTTGCTGAAAAGTGCAGATTTCTTGCACGTGAGTAATATCCCAGACCTTGCCACATTTTTAACACCGTACTTTCGTCTGCTTTCGCAAGGTCGAAAACTGTTGGGAAAGTGGTTGTAAATTTCAGGTAATAGGCCAAACCTTGCGCAACTCTTGTCTGTTGCAACATGATTTCACTTAGCCAAATAAAGTACGGGTTTTTACTTTTACGCCAAGGTAGATCCCTGTTGTTTTGTAAATACCAGTATATTAGTGTGTTAGAAAATTTCATGGATAAATAATAGATTTACAATATTACATTTTAAAATTCACATAAATTTAAGTCATTATCTTTTTGCAGTTGATTAATTATCATATATTTGCATCCGCATTTTTAGAGGTAAATTAATAAAAATATAGTAAAAATAGACACATGACGAAAGCAGATA
>Ga0307995_1001832_pt1 | contig 12890 bp, 15 predicted proteins | sample EllFjometagen262_FD_203132 | JGI IMG/M metagenome (GOLD analysis project Ga0307995, IMG submission 203132) | Marine microbial communities from Ellis Fjord, Antarctic Ocean - #262 | ecosystem: Environmental > Aquatic > Marine > Unclassified | place: Southern Ocean | collected 2014-11-02
AACTACTCTATTCTTGCTAAAGCTCTGCTCACCGAAGAGCGCGAGCGCGATAATGTTCCCGATAGGGCATACTACCGCGAATAAGACCTGTAAGTTATATTTTATTCCCGAACGGGAACCCCGACAAAAATGATCGTAGGAATTGACAATGGACTCGACGGCGGACTCTGCGCGGTCTCTAAATTCGACGGTAGGATCATCGACAAGATTCGCATGCCGACTCTCCAGATGTCGAAGAAAAAGGAGATCGACATCCGCGCCATCAAGCAGTGGCTTCTGGACCTCAACACGCCATTTGAGCTGGCCATTGAAGAACCACTAGCCCACGCGAAAAGTTCGCAAGCAGTCAGGTCTATGGCCATCAGCTTCGGCAAACTAGTTGGCATGGCCGAAAGCCACCAGTATCCTGTACAACGAGTCTCAGTCCACAAGTGGCAAAAGAAGATGCTTGGCCGGATGCCTAAAGGTAGGTCCAAAGAATTTGCTTTAGCGTTGGCTATATCGCTTGAGCCAGAAGAGAACTGGCTCGCGAGCAAGAGGTGCAAAAAGCCCCACGACGGGATGATCGACGCCTACCTTATCGCCCTCTATATAAGGAACGGTAAAAAGAGTTAAGCTTAGGTATCGACGCGGCTCTAATTCTAGGCTATTAGTCTGGTTATGAGCAGTTCCAGTTCCAGCAGTAGTTCGAGTTCCAGCAGTAGTTCGAGTTCCAGCAGTAGTTCGAGTTCCAGCAGCAGTTCGAGTTCCAGCAGCAGTTCTACCAGCGTGGGCATCTCCGCCGCTGCAGGCCCGTTTGGTTACAACCTACTAAGCACTGGTAGCACGGTTGGCAACGCTATTAAGTGGCGGTCTATCGTAGAGGGCGCTGATGGTAAACTATATTGCGCACCATACTACGTCGATAGCGTTCTCGTTATTGACCCCGCCGACGACTCAGTATCTCAGGTAACTCTAAGCTCCCTAAGCGTCTCGCAGCCCTCCAATAAACGCCAAAAGTGGGTTGATGGTTTGCTCGCTCCGAATGGGAAGATGTATTTCAACCCGCACAATGGGTCAGGCTGGTTAATCTTAGATACAAGCACTAGCGGAGGTCTCGTCGCCACAACGGTGGGCGGCTCTAACCAGACAAGGGGAGGTGCTATAGACTCGTCCGGCGTGATCTATTCGACCCAGTATAGCGGAGGGCATCCTTTGAAGTATGTCTTCCGGTTGGATACAACAACCGATTCTACCCTCACGGCTTTACAATATACCACCGCTAGAACCGGAGGAATTTACACGGCTAGACCTAATTGGTCTACTGATACGAATAATGGGACTTATGACTCTAAGTGGGGAGTCACTGCCGCACCGAATGGCAAGCTATACAGCACCCCGATGGGCGCAGGCCGCATCATAATCACTGATCCTTCTACGGGATTCTCTACGGAGGGGGTCGATACACTAACAGGAAACGCCCCTCTTCCTACAGAGACCGCGTTCCCGCCGCCCGTATCTTCCTACAACGCAGGCAATACGCCCCCTTACTTCGTTAAATATTCGGGCGGAACTGTGGACCCCGTATCCGGTAACATTTACGCGATGCCCAGAAGGGCGAACTCGATCCTAAAAATTGATACCACTACGGACAGGGCTTATGAGCTACCGTTACCTGCTGCACTAATATCCGCCACAGCAACATCGACGTCCAAGTCATTCAGCTCCCTCCTCGGACCGGATGGTCGTATTTACTCTGTCCCGTGGGATGAGGATTATTTAATGTGGATCGACCCTGCCACTGACGAGATTGGCTACGAAGATATTTCCCACATACTCGCGCTGTCTGGTTCGCCTAACACTCTTTACTACACCTATGGGGTTACCTCTGGCGACAGCATGTATTTCTCAGCCGGACGTGCGAGCAACATTCTTAAGCTTACCCCTTACGTAGCGACGAGTTCTTCATCAAGCTCTTCATCTGGTGGCCCGTGCGAGCAGTGTCCATGCATCCAGATCAGATTCACCCCGCTGGGAGCAACAGAGGCAGTTTGTTATGAGATATCTCCAGAGGCCAATGGCAATTTTATTCTGGATGACATCTCCTTCCAACGCGTCGCCGATTGTAAGTGGTCGATGGTGATCGCTGGCGATGCCGCGACTCCGCAAGGGGGAGCAGACGAAGGTGCTTGCCCCTTCGGAACGTGGGTTGACTCTAGCTTAGGGAACATCACGGTTGGCCCGTGCGACGGGTGTGACTCAAGCTCTTCCTCAAGCTCTTCATCAAGCTCTTCATCAAGCTCTTCATCAAGCTCTTCCTCAAGCTCTTCCTCAAGCTCAAGCTATGGGTCGTATAAAGAAAACTCCTCTGTCGCTGAAGGAGATGCGACATAGGGGTAAAAAAAGTTGAACTTTTTTCTGGACGGAGTGGGTCTCCCGAATTATATGTCTGTTCATAGACAATAATTCAAATAGATGAAGACCTTATATCCAAAACAGAAAGAGGCGTTCGACTTCTTTTTAAATAAGCAGGCGAGCGGCAGCAATACCCTCGACACGAGCCACGTCGGAACAGGCAAGACGGTCGTAGCGGCCCACCTAGCCAAGAGCCTCGGCAGGCCCGTCGCGGTCCTCTGCCCCAAGGCAGTCATCCCGTCATGGGAGCGCGAGCTGAAAGAGACAGGCATCGACCCGCTGTTCGTCCTGAACTACGAGAAAATTCGTAACGGGAAAACAGAGTGGATGTCGAAGAGCGGGAAGAAGATCATGCTGTGGTCACTGCCCGAAGAAACTATCGTGCTGGTGGACGAGGTCCACAAATGCAAAGGGCCGTTCACGCAGAACGCGCAGCTAATGATCTCGCTCGTTATGCAGGGCTACTCGGTCCACGCAATGAGTGCGACCGCCGCCGAAGACCCCACCGAGATGCGCCCGTTAGGATTTGCGTTGGGTCTCCACAATCTCAACCGCTCCTCCGACGAACTAAAAAGCTGGTTCAGTTGGATGATGCAGTATGGCTGCGCCCAGAACGAGTGGAAGGCGTGGGAGCTTCGCCGTAAGACCAAACTTAATGATCTCAATAAGGTCATGTATAGCAAGAACGTGAAGCGTCTCACGGTGGGCGACTTCCCCGATTCCTTTAAAGCGAACCGCGTATTCGTGGAGCCTGTATCATTTGGCTCTGCCGCCAAGATCGCCAAGGCGTATAAGGATCTCGGTATCACGCCAGAGATTCTCACTAACTTAATAGAGAACGGGACTGTGGAGGACAGCGACTGGGTTCTCGTCAACCTGCTCCGCGCCCGTCAGCTAGCCGAGTCTCTCAAGGCGAAAGATATGGCCGAGATGGCTAAGGACTACGTCGAGCAGGGACACAGCGTTGTCCTCTTCGTCAACTTCACAGATACCGCTAATACACTCCAGCAGTTGTTAAAGTGTCCAGCTATTGTTGGGGGCCAGACCGCAGCAGACCGTCAGCAGGTAATTGATGACTTCCAAGACGATAGCGAACACGTCATTGTCGTGAACATTGCGGCGGGTGGCACGGGCATATCGTTGCACGATATAAAAGGAAACCGCCAGAGGATCTCGTTGATCTCGCCTACCTTTAACGTCAAGGATCACCTACAGGCGCTGGGCCGGATTCACCGGAACGGATCAAAAAGTGACGCCATCCAGAAGATCCTAGTTGCGAGCAACTCCGTCGAGGAACATGTTATGCGCGTCATAGAACAGAAGTCGGATAACTTAAATACTCTACATCAATGAAAATAGAATTAAAAAATATAGCGGTGTCCGTAGCACACCTGCTGGAAGCTGGTATCACCAAAACAGATCGGCTTTCTATGCTCGCGTATATCGCATCAAGGGACGTAGGCGTCAATACGGCAGAAGTAGGTCGAGCATTCAATGTTTCCCGCGCCAAAATTTATGGGGCGATGGTTGCCTGCGAGCAACACAACCTGACGCGACAAGAAATCAGATACGAAATAAAAGGCGGTGCTACAAAAAAAGGTGGTGCTAGCGGTGCTACAAAAAAAGTCGGTTACTGGTATGTCACTCCTTATGCTAAGGATGTATTGAGTAACTTCTCCAGCTCACTTCAAATCAACCTCAAACCGTTGTCGGATGCAAATAACAAATAGAGGAAACATCGACAGCGGCGCTGGAAAGTCCGGTTATAACGCATACAAGAAAGGCATTGATTGGCGCGTGGCTGTCGATAGGTGGACGAAAAGCAAGAAGAACAGCTTATGGATTAAGTCAGCTCTTTTATCTTTTCGGAGAGCGGGAGGCGTAGTCCCTAACGAACAGTTAGACCGTAATGCTTACCGAAGAGTGAACACCGCATACACAGGTATGCATAGCCCATATAAAAGAAAGTAAAACATTAACACATGAAAAATAAACCCACTCACGGGCCTAGTCGCGGCTATGCTAACGCGCGCTTCAGCGGAGACGCTCCCCAACACCCGCACACCTTCTCTAAACATGCAGGAGGCAAGAAGAAGAAGAAAAAGAATAAGAAACATAGAAACAGCCCATGAGAATAGTAATCGAACCAGATGAACTCGCTGTGTGTGAAACACTCGGCAGGCTCCGCTCTTTGATCGCACGTAGCGCCAGAGTGAAGGACGCCAAGATGGGGAGCCAAGATGGGGCGAAGGCTGATGTCATGGGCCTCAAAGCGGAGTATGCTTTCGCCAAAGCCTTTAACGTCTTCCCTGACCTCGGACTTAAACCAAGAAGCGGCAGCCCCGACGGTATTCTGAACGGGCTGCGATATGACGTAAAGTCAACTCACCACGAAGAGGGGATGCTCCTCGCTACCCTAAAAGGTAACCCCGATGTCGATGTCTATGTCCTCGCCATCGTAAAAAACTCAGTGGTCTACCTCAAGGGGTGGGTCTACAAAGATGACCTAATAAAAAAAGAGAACCTTATTGATTTAGGATACGGAAAGGGCTACGGCTTGGACCAAGACAAACTCAACGAATTAAATTTAGAATATGGATTCCAATAACCAACCAAACCACACAGACAGGGGTCACGCGGAGTTTTCTCCATCGAGCCTGAAATACGTAGCCGCTTGCGCGGGATACACGGGCCGCGACGGCACGTCACCCGCAGCCGAGATGGGGACCAGAATTCATGAGGCACTCGAAGTCTTTGATCCTTCCGCTCTCCAAACTGAGGAGGAGCTGTCGATCTACGAGCAAATCGTAGAAATGGAGAAAGCCTTCATGGAAAACTTCGGTGAGATCGCGGAGGAGCTTAACGAGATCCAAGTCGAAGTCGCCTTGGATGGGACCGCGACATGGGGAACCTGTGACCGATTCCTGATCCTCGAAGGTGGTGAGCGAGCCGTCATGTCTGATTACAAGACGGGCATCAGCATCATCGATCCGCCCGAGTCTAACTGGCAGGCGAAAGCCTATACCACCGGAGCCTTCCAGAAGTATCCTGACATTAAGGAGATCATCTTCGCGTTCTACGTGCCTCAGCACCACGCGACTCTCCACCACACGTTTACGAGAGCTGACCTACCGACTCTGGTCGCCGACCTAAGCCGCATTATCAAAGCGGGTGAGGCCACTCGACCTAAGTGGGAAACAGGCACACCAGAACTCGAAGATTGCACCCCGACCCAGTATTGCCGCTTCTGCAAATACGAGGATAGCTGCCCCGCATTGGGTGGACTCGTTATCAACGTGGCCAAGAAACTTGATACTACTCTGCCGGACATCGACCCTACTGACGTGGATAATCCTGCCAGACTCTCTGAGCTGTTCAACATAGCGAAGATCGTGGAGAACTGGTCGGCGGCTATTAAGCGTAAGACGCTCGAGGCTCTTAAAGAAGGTGAGAAGCTCGACGGTTTGAAGCTGCGCTCGATGGGGCGCATCCGAAAAATCTCTGATAATGCTACTTTCGCGAAGATTGCGAAAAAACATGGAATTGATCTGGACACGTTGCTGGATCAGGTTAACTTCCCACTCGCGAAGGTCGCCAAAAAGGTGGCCCCCTCCGACAAACAAATTTTCTTAGACGACTGCGAAGATGCAGGGATCGTAGAAACATCAGACGAGCGACACTGTGTTGCGACTCAATAAACCAAAAACAAATAATTGATATTATGACTAAAGAGAAAAAACAAGAAGTAGTCGAGACCAAGGCTGATACAGGCCTTGCCAACGTAAGCGGAATCGTAATTGATACGGAGGACATCGAAATCCCCCGCATCAACATCTGCCAGAAAATGACTCAATCTGACGCTAAAGTCGGGTCGATCCTTTTCGATAAGATGTATGAGATCGCACCACCCGACACTCCAGTTAAGGCGGTCACCGTGGCAGCTCTAAAAGGCTGGCGCGAGAACATCCCCTTCGAGGAGGAGGAGATCCCGAAGATCGCATGGTCCAAAGCGGAGTCAGAGGCTATCGCGGAAGAATCCGAGTGGGCCATGACTGAATTCGCGGAGATCACTCTGCTTATACAGCAGCCCGAAGGCAGCAAAAATGACGACGCGTTCCAGTTACCTATCGGTGACCTCAACTACGCACTAGGTAAGATCAACGTGGGGAAGAACGCATACCGTTCGACCTACAAGCGTCTCGCCACCTTCGCCGCCCTTCAGTCAGGAATCCCGATCCACAGCCGGATCTGGAATTTCGTTTCGGAAGAGTTGTCGAAAGGCAAATACACTTGGTTCAACCCGTCACTCACCGTGTCGAAGGAAGAGGTCAACGACGACGTTGCCGCTTTCGTTAAAAACTTTCTCGGAGCTTAATCCTTAAAAATATGACGGACCAAGAGAAAGAACAGAAAACCCGCGACCTTCTATTGCAGGAGGTCGAGATGCTCGACGGCATGATCACTGAAGTCGAGGATCAACGAAAACAAGTCACCACCAGCTTGCGAAAGCTGAAGGTAGTTCGCGAAGCCCTCCAACACGTTGTTGGGGAGCAGAAAGAATTCGACTTGGAAACTGTAGAATAGCAGGAAGCCCGTCTTGGACTGCCAGCGGCCATAGAGCGTGACGTTGATACACGCTACTAGACCGCGTTCCAAGATGGGCTTTTTTCTGCCCAAAAATAAATTAATATGATTACATACGCACTAGATTTCGAGACCTATTACGACAAGGACTGCTCAATTCGCACCCTTGGCCCACTAGGCTACTTTTCCCATCACGATTTTGACGCCTACATGGTCAGTGTCGTCGGTGACGACGGCTACGAGTTCGTCGGCCACCCCAAAGATTTCAACTGGTCGATGCTGGAGGGACAGGTCGCCCTTAGCCACAACGCCAGTTTCGACGAGACCCTCTACCTCTACGGCATCACCCAGCAATGGTGGCCGAAAGTAGAACCTGCCGAGTGGCATTGCACCGCAGACATGGCTGCCGCTTGCGGGTTACCGCGATCACTGAAGAACTCAACCGCTGAAGCGTTCGGTCTGGAGATCTCCAAATCGACCCGCGATAACATGTTGGGCAAGACGTGGGACGGCATGGACAAAGACTTCCAGAAGGAAGTGTCTGAGTATGCCATTAAGGACTCTGTCCTCTGCCTCCGGCTATGGAAAGCTTATGAGGATAAGTGGTCCCTCTTTGAGAGGGCCATAAGCCTCACAAATCGCCGCATCGTTCAGAGAGGAATCCCGATTGATATCGAGGGTCTACGTAAGGCCAAAGAGGTCATCAACGAGCTGATCTTCGAGACCGAGAAATCGATCCCTTGGGCCGACGAGAAGCCGCTCCTGAGCCGCAAGGCATTCGATGAACACTGCATCAAGAACGGCATCGAGCCACCCGCATCGCTCGCCAAGACTGATGTGGACGCGCAGAGGTGGATTCGCGCTCACGGCCACAAGTATATGTGGATCGAGGCGGTCACGAACTGGCGGCGGATTAACTCGATAAAGAAGAAGCTCGAGAGCTTTGACTACGCGACGATGCCCGACGAGCGATACTACGGCGGACTCATGTATTTTGGCGGACACACGGGCCGCTTTAGCGGGAGCGGTGGGAACCTGAACCTCCAGAACTTACCGCGAGAAGGTATGTTCGGCGTGAACATGCGTAACCTGATTACTGCCCCCAAAGGTAAGAAGCTGGTTGTCGTGGACCTCTCCCAGATCGAAGTCCGAACCCTCTGCTGGCTGTCCGGCGACAGGGAAACAATGGACGCCATCGAAAAATCCGACGACATCTACGAAGCGTTCGCTATCCAGTTTGGCCTTTGGTCGAGCGACAAAGGCTCCTTGAAAAAGGAAGACCCCAAACTCCGCCACAAAGTTAAGGCACTCGTTTTAGGCTGCGGCTACGGCGCGGGAGCTAAACGGTTTGCTGAGATGTATGATATGTCTGAACACGAGGCGCGGAGTGCCGTTGATCTCTACCGGACAAGGATTCATAAAGTTCCTAAGTTCTGGAAAAAATTGGACCGGAAGCTAAAAATGGCTTACGACGGGGTTCAGTCTACGGGGAGAAAGCTCGTCCTAGACCTCCCGTCGGGCAGGGCTTTAACCTACCCCAAACTGAGTAAAAATTTATCCGACGGTCGAGTTAAGTATGTTACTAAGCTTAACCGCAACGGGCAAAACCGGAACATGACATTGTGGGGCGGCGTCCTAGCGGAGAACGTCTCGCAGGCTCTAGCGCGGGATATTTTCAGTTACATGATGTTGGAGATCGACAAGGCGGGCATAGATATTATCTTCCATGTCCACGATGAAGTGATCTGCGAATGTGACGAAGACAAAGCGGAAGAAACCCTACAGAAAATTACCCAAATTATGTCCACCCCACCCGAGTGGATTCCCGACATTCCTCTGGATGCAGAGGGAGAAATCCTAACACAATACACAAAATAATATGACCTACAGATATTTGCGTAACCTACGCGACAGCAAAGCAGAGAAGGCAGGTGGCCTCGATACCCTACGATGGCCGAAGCCTAAGTTTAAGAACAAAGCTGACTACCGAGAGTGGTGCAGCAAGCCCTCTACCGACCACGTCTTCTATTCGTGCGTTGAGGGTCGCGCCCCGTCTAAGCGGGTCAGCAACGATAACCCCGTCCACAAGATTCACGGAGTAGTAGCGGATTATGATTCCCCCATCGACTGGGCTGGCTTTGAGAAAAAGCTGGAGAAAGTATGTGTATCCACCCCCTTACCTACATGGGCAAGCCGGACCCAGAGCGGATACCTGCGACTGGTGTGGGAGTTCGACGCTGCCCTGCCGATTGACCCGTCTATGTATGAGTCCTTTGTGCGTCACGTAAACAAGTCCCTTAAAATGGATAAGCTGTTTGCAGGATTCGACAAAACATCGCTGAAGCCTAACCAGTATTTTGAACTCGGAGAAGACTGGATTAAAACAGGTGGCCAAGTCACCTCAGACGTAGTCCATACGTGCCTGTCGAAAGCCGTTAATCTGAAACCGCCCGAGTCTTCGGATACCGCCATCCCTCTCGACGTAGTGGCCACCGAAGTTGAATCCCGATTCCCGAATCGGTGGTTCGGTGAATTTGAAGTAGGGTCTCGTGGCCCACTGTTCTGGATCGATGATGGGGTTGACCGAGACGGATGTCAGGTCGTGGAGGATGGCATTGTTTGTTATTCAGACAGAGCAGGCCAAGGATTCATGAGCTGGTCTGACATCTTCGGCGGCGCGTTCGTCAAGGATTACGAGATCAAGAAGCTATCGACGCTGCTGGACGAATACTGGTTCAACGGAAGATCTTTCTTTAAGCTACTCTACGGGAACGCGGTATCGATCCCGAAGGAGCAGCTCCTGCTCGAGCTTAGGCAGGCGGGGTTCTCCATTCGGGTCAGGCGCGGCAGAGCGATCAGCGAAGTTGACGAAGCCCTCCTGACGATCAGCAACAACAACCGCATCGACGACATCGCTCCGGTTGTGTTCTCGAGCGACCGCATTGTAACCTACAATGGCAGCCGCATTCTCAACTGTTCTAATCTGGCTCCGGTTGAGCCGGACTCGGACGGCGATCCCGCCAAGTGGCCCTTCCTGCACCAATGGTTAGGACAGCTATTCGTGGACAGCTCGGACAATCCCGCCCTAGACTATTTTTATTCGTGGATGCAGCGTTTCTACACTGCCGTCTTGGAAAGAGTCCCCTTGCAGGGGCAAGCTTTGCTGCTGGTCGGGCCGACAGGTCGCGGCAAGTCGCTATTGTCGAACAAAGTTATCAGCGGACTCGTAGGTGGTTTCTCTGATGCGTCTGACTATTTGTCAGGTCAAACAAAGTTTAACAAAGACTTAGGTCGTGTCGCCTCTTGGGTAATTGACGATACGACCTCAGCGGCCAGCTTCCAAGACCAGCGGCGCGCAACCGAACTCCTCAAGCGCGCGGTAGCTAATCCGCGAGTCGAGTATATGGCCAAGTATGCCGACGCCATGTCCCTACCTTGGACGGGCCGCGTTACCCTGTCCCTCAACATGGACGCCAACTCGCTGTCGGTGATCCCTTCACTGGATACCAGTAACCGAGATAAGCTGATGGCCCTGCTGATCAGCGACACGTCCACCAAGAGCTTTCCCCCCAACAGCCAGTTGGAGGGGACCATCGAGCAGGAGCTGCCCCACTTTGGTAAGTTCCTGTTGGACTGGAAGATTCCTAAGCCGATAGAAGACGTTGGACGGTTCGGGGTTAAGTCCTTCATTGATCTCACTATTGCAGACGCGGCCTACGACAACAGCAGCCGCAGCTCAATCGCGGAGCTAGTCGAATTCTTCTCCAAGCGATGCCGCGAGATACACCCTGAAATGGGTAAGTGGTGGGGGACTCTGACCGAGTTTCAGGTGATGATCCATGATCTGAACAACGGTCGCGACGTTGGCTCTTCACGTAATTTGGAGTTCTGCCGTAGGGGCATGATCACTCTGGAAGAGGGGAGTCGAGTCAATAAGAACATAAGACCCGTTACTTCTGAGGGTCGTGGAGGGGGTAAAGTTTGGAGCATTGACCTCGATGAGATCTACGATATAGGTTATAAAGCGAATGACAAACAAAGATCTCCAGATCAGGAGGCAGGAACTATGCGGTGAGTTTTGGATAGACCTGCGGGACGTGCTTAACACATTTGATTGCGATCCTGACGCTGTAATCGAGGCTTACATGGACGCGCCCCTAAGCGCATTCGTAGACCTCGTAGCACCTAACGGGATAAGGCCCGTCTACAAAAAGGAGGGCCGCATCAGCTACAGAGAATCACCGCCGGATGGTGAGTGACTCTAAGGCATCCGGCCTGCGGGTCTTCTTAATCTCGATGTTGTAGCCGTCTGCCTTGAAGCGGAATCCGTCTGCGTCACGCTCACCCTTCTTATTGAGCCTTTTCTTGTGGATGATGGACCTCTTATGAGACCAACCGCAGAGCCAGACCTTCTTGAGGCTCTCGTGGACGCGCATGAAGAAATATATGTCAGCCTCAAACTTACTGAAATTCGTCTTCACTACTGAAGCGTTGTAGTTCAGCTTCGGCTTCGACGTGCATTTCTTCGCCTTAACATCGACCTTGAGTCCCTTGTATTCGTAGTCGTGCGTGTAAGACTTATCGCCGACGTAGGTAAACTGCTTAAAAGTTTTCTCGAACGCGACTTCTCCTAAGAAGCCCGTCATGTTCCCTTTCCCGTTCGTGAAGGATGTCTTGAGACTCCCTAGTTTTTTAGACCTTCTGAAGGCTTCAGCGACGTCGTCTGCCGTTGGTTTGTAAGTTATGAATCGACTCAAAATTTTATTTTACGGGCGGGTTTAAGCGTTTAAGGATTCGTTCGTAGGCTGGAAAGAAAACCTCATCGATGCAGCGGATGCAGGCTTCTTCCTGAAAGGATTCACAGAATGAGATGCCAGAGATGTGGAAGGCTGCGTGGATCATTTCATGGCGAAGGGTCGTGATGAAGTCGTCATCCGTTAGGTAGGTATCGAGCTGGATCGTTTTCCTATCATGAAGGTATTGCCCGTAGGCTGAGTCCAAGTCAGTCATCTGGATCTTTATACGCTGACCCGCGATCATGACTGACTTTAGATTCTTCACTTTCTACGCCTTTCGGGATCGGTTACGAGCAATGCTAAGGACTCGTAGGTTGCTTGGTGAGTTGTTCAACGGGTTGCCGTCCTTGTGGTCAACGTCCTTCCCCGCAAGATGAGCGCCCTGAAGTTTTTTTGCTCTCCTCGCAGCGTTTCGGCTGGCCCGACGCTTTATCTGCTCCGGTGTGCCGTGGTAGTCCTTATATTCTTTTGGGTAGTTTCTCATTCGTCTTTAAAGTATTCAACGATTGCCTGTGTGTAAGCGCCTGCCAATAGCAGTCCTTTATACTCGAAAGCGGCCCAGTCCTTTGGGCTAGAACCGAAGAATGGTTCGCAGATCACGGCTGGTGGTGGCACTCTACGCAAGAACGCTGCACCACGCTGCACGGTATCCGTTGACTTGACTCCGCGACTAGTTTGAGCTGTGAAGGAGTCACCGTGGGCTTTGAGGAAACAATTAGCTAGGCGCTCCCCGTTCTTACTGCCCGTGTAGTAAAGGTATTCATATCCTGCGGCATTCTCGTTCGCGAAGCTGTTGAAGTGCAACTCGATGGCGATGTCGCACTCCTCTTTTCGGATAGCGCGAGCGAGCCAGTTCATCGCCCCACCGTAGCTGTCCGCCGGATATTCGTCGAAGACAACAGAAGTAATTCCCTGATGCCTTAGCTGGGCCTGCAAAATGTCAGCGACCTTTTTGTTGTATTCCCATTCAGTGACTCCGCTAATCGAGTCCGCGCCCTTGTCCCCGCGACGACTATGACCCACGCAAATAGCAACCTTCTTAGGCTTCTTGGTCTTGCGCTTCGCCAACCCCGCTTTGTAGGAGGATATCAGGCCCATGATCGCGTCTAGTAGTTC
>Ga0307995_1001836_pt1 | contig 12871 bp, 11 predicted proteins | sample EllFjometagen262_FD_203132 | JGI IMG/M metagenome (GOLD analysis project Ga0307995, IMG submission 203132) | Marine microbial communities from Ellis Fjord, Antarctic Ocean - #262 | ecosystem: Environmental > Aquatic > Marine > Unclassified | place: Southern Ocean | collected 2014-11-02
ATTATTATTTTCTGTTCAGTATTTAAATCTGATGCTTTCCATGGGCTTGAATTAGATCGGTGAAAACTTGTAATTATAGTGTCGTATTCTTGAGTTCGTTCTAAAACATTTGCCGCAGTAATTTTCTTTAACAAAGGAACTGTTTGATAATTGTTTAATTGATTTTGGAATGCGTCACTGGTATCATCTCCTAGAGAAATATGTGCAAATCTAGATTTCTCTTTTAATGGTAATACATTATTTGTGTTTTTTAATAATGTTAATGATTTTCCAATGGCTTCAGAGTACAATACTTCATCGTAGATGGTGTTTAAATCAGGAATGAGATTTTCAGTATTAACGGATTTATAATTTGCTAAACCAACTTTATATTTTGCGCGTAATATTTTTTTTACCGAAAAAGCCAAACGCTCTTCGCTAACTTTTTTTTGGTTATAAGCCTTTTGAATTGCTGATATTCCAGAAGGAATATTATTAGAAATAAGCAATAAATCATGTCCTGCCAAAAAAGCTTTTAAATCAATATTTTCAGCTTTTGAATACTCTGAAACCCCCTTCATATTTAAAGCATCAGTTACAATTAAACCTTTAAAACCTAATTCTTTTTTTAATAAATCCTGAATAACATCCTTAGACAAAGAAGTGGGTAATCCAGTCTCAGTAATACTAGGTATATTTAGATGTGCAACCATAATAGAAGATAAACCTCCTTTAATTAATTCTCTATATGGAGCTAATTCTACTTCTAGAATACGTTTTTTAGTAAACTTAACTGTTGGTAGGGTTTTATGAGAATCTTGAGCGGTATCTCCATGTCCAGGAAAGTGTTTTCCTGAAGTTAAAACACCTGCATCATGATGGCCTTTCATTATTGCTAGAGCTTGACGTGTGACTCTTTCCTTTGAAGAACCATAAGATCGATTTCCAATAATTGGATTATTGGCATTAGTATTAATATCTAGAACCGGACTAAAACTGTAATGAACACCCAAACGTCTTTCTTGTTCACCCATTCGTTTCCCTATTGAGCGTAAAAGAGTAGTGTCTTTTATTGCTCCAAGAGTCATGGGCCAAGGATAGGGCATTACCGAATCCAAGCGCATAGCAACCCCCCATTCTGCGTCCATAGCAATCATTAAGGGAGTTTTTGCTTTAGACTGAAGAATATTTAACCAATTTGTTTGTTCTACTGGACCACCGAGTGAAAAAACTAATCCACCTACTTTGTTATTCTTTACCAAATCCATTGTTTGGTTAAAATGAATACTGTCCTTTTCACTAAATACCATCGACATGAATAATTGACCGATTTTTTCTTTTAAGTTCAAACTATTATAAACACTATCTACCCATTGAGTTTGATGAGTTTGAAATAGTCTTTCAACAAATTTGTTTTCATTATAAACCAAAAGAGGGTCATTAATTTGCCCATGTAAGATAAGAGGCAACCAAAGAAGGCACCATTTAAAAACATTTTTTATAAATCTAAAAAAATCAAGATTAATGGTAATTGAAATTTTCAAGTTAGTTATTTAATAAAACGGTTATGCCAACTTTCTGACGCAGGAATTTCCCAAAACTCTCTATATCCTTGCTTTGTATCAACCAAATTATTAAATACAATAGTATTTTTTGAAATAGCTTTTGCTTTTGCCATTTCTCTAAAATCTTTTAATGTTTTGTGCACAAAATAATCTCCTTGTCTAAAGGTAACATTCATTTTATCTAACAATTCTAAATTAAACTGCAGCTCTAGCTGTTGAATGAACCTTACGGAGGTATCTATTGAGCATCCACTTGCTGAAACAGCCTCTTGATTTAATCCGATGACAATGAAACGATTATAGGTTAATTCATAGCCTGCCTCCAATTCTTTATTGTGAGCAGTCCATTTAGATAAAAAATCTGTTGTTAATTTTTGCAACAAAGGTATTTCATCTTGAGTAAAAGGTCTATTCGATGGATAAATCCATATTCGAGAATCCTCTTTAAGTTCTGAAAATTCAACTATCATCTGTTATAGATCATTAGCATTGGCAATCAACTCTGCAACATCTAAAACCTCAATTTGTTCTTCCTTTTCTTTGTTTTTGATTCCATCAGTCATCATGGTATTACAAAAAGGGCAGGCTGTCGCAATAATATCAGGTTTTATTTCAAGCGCTTGTTCGGTTCGTTCAATATTTATCTCTTTATCTCCATTTTCTGCATCTTTGAACATTTGAGCTCCTCCAGCGCCACAACAAAGTCCTTTTGATTTGCAGGATTTCATTTCTACTAATTCGGCTTCTAACTTTTTAATTAGATTTCTTGGAGCCTCATAAATACCATTTGCACGTCCTAAATAACAAGGATCATGATAAGTAATACGTTTTCCTTTGTAACTACCCCCTTCTATAGAAAGAATGCCTTCTTCTAATAAATCTTTTAGAAATTTGGTATGGTGAATAACTTTATAGTTACCTCCTAGTTCAGGGTATTCGTTTTTTAAAGTATTAAAACAGTGTGGGCAGGTTGTTACTATTTTTGTAACACCATATGAATTCAAAGTTGTTATGTTTTGAAGAGCTTGCATTTGGAAAAGAAATTCATTTCCTGCTCTCTTAGCAGGGTCTCCTGAACAACTCTCCTCTGTTCCTAAAACAGCAAATGGTGTATTCGTTTGGTTTAAAATTTTAACAAAAGCCTTGGTTATCTTCTTCGCTCTATCATCAAAACTACCAGCGCAGCCAACCCAAAAGACAAGATCAACTTTTTTTCCTTCTGACTTTAACTTTGCTAAAGTGGGTACTTGTAACATCTTTTTATTATTGTGTTTTTCCATCATCGAAAACTTCAATAGTAACTTCTTTTTCGATTAGGTCAGTAAATTTACCATTGTACCTTGTCGCCTTAACTAAATGATTATCAACCCAATGGTAATTTCCTCCTCTGGGTTTACCCATTAATAAACTATGGTATTTAAAATCATTATTTTTTAGCCATTTTTCAGTAACTCCTCGATGAGATTCCACACGTGAAGTAAAAAAACAAATAAGATGACCTTCATCAAACCACTTGTTCAATGTATCTAGTGCATCAGGATATAGTTCTGCTGTTGCCATACGCTCAGGTTCTTCATTGGGAATATCGTCACAAATAGTTCCGTCAATATCAATTAAATAATTCTTAACACCCTCTGGCAATACGGGACTTACTAATTTTCCTGATTCCACTTTTTGATGTAAATAGTCTTCTGCTTCTTCTAAATGCATTTTTTAATTTAATTGGTCGTCTACCCACTGTAAACGATCTTGGTTACTAAAGGGCCATGGGGCACCGTTATTTTCTATATTTCCCATCATGGTATTTAATTCTGAAGGAGCAGCTGACTGTTCCATTACTAGGTATTGTCTCATATCCATAATGATTGACAAAGGATCTATTTCAATTGGACATGAATCAACACAAGCATTGCATGATGTACAAGCCCATAATTCTTCAGAACTAATATAATCATTCAATAATTGTTTGCCGTCAGGTTTAAAATCACCATTGATGTTCATGTTTTTTCCTACTTCTTCTAGACGGTCACGTGTGTCCATCATTATCTTTCGCGGAGAAAGCTTTTTACCGGTTAAATTTGCAGGACAAACACTTGTACATCTTCCGCATTCAGTACAACTGTAAGCATTCATTAATTGTACCCAATTCAAGTCAAAAACATCACTTGAGCCAAACTTTTCAGGGGGCAATGGATTATTAGGGGATTCTTTATTAGGATCAAGCATAAGCTGTACCTCATTTTTGATGTTTTCATCAACCTCAAATTTTCCTTTCGGATTTAAATTAGAAAAGTAAGTGTTGGGAAATGCTAATAATATGTGTAAATGTTTAGAATAATAGAGATAATTTAAAAAAGCAAAAATCCCAATGATATGCATCCACCAAAATGTACGCTCTAAAACAATTAATGATTCTATTTGAAATCCATCAAATAATGGTATTAAAAATTGTGAGATGGGAAAAAATCCTGCTTTTATATAATGAGACGAATCTAAGGATTGCAAAAGACTGTCTGTAGTATTCATTGATAAAAACAAAAGCATTAAAACTACTTCAAAATATAATATAATATTCGCATCTTTTTTGGGCCATCCTTTCATTTCCGATTTCCAAAAGCGTTGAATTTTAATAATATTTCGTCTTGACCAAAAGAAAATAACTGCTATTAAAACTAAAAAGGCGAGTACCTCAAAAACTGCAGTCAAAATATTATAAAAGGAACCTAAAAAAGGAGCAAATATCCTATGACTTCCCGAAAGACCATCAATTATAATTTCTAAGAGTTCGATATTGATCAAAATAAAACCTATATATACCACTAAATGCAAAAATCCTGCAATAGGACGAATTACCATTTTTGACTGACCTAAAGCCGCACTAGTCATGTGTATCCATCGTTTTGTCTTTTGGTCATTTCTGTTTACGTCTTTACCCAATTTAATGTTTCTAACAATTCTATTTGTATTCCGAATGAATAGACCAATACTAAAGGAAAGTAAAATAAAAAAAATGATGTTTTGCATATAGTCCATAATCATCGTTCCTTGTCTAACGACTTTTCTTTACGTCCAAAAACAGAAAAATGTAGATATTTTTTAGGATTCTTTTTTAGATCAGTTAATAAAGATTCCAAAGCTTCGGAAGAATGAAGCAGTTCAGAATAGAATGCGTCATCATTTAATAATTTCCCTAAAGACCCTTCTCCCAATTCTAATCGATTTACTATTCTATTCAATTTCCCTGAAACAATTTCAAGATTTTCTAATGTTGAAGCTACAGGAGCTTTAGAAATCGAATCGGATAATATAGCAAGGTTTCCAGAGGTTGATTCAATGTTTTTTAATGTAGAATTAAACACTTTTTGGTTATTATCTACAATTTCACTTAAAGTCCCAGAAAGAGAATTGATGTTTTCTATGGTTTGAGTTATTCCTTCTAAAGCTAATTTTAAATTATTTTGCGTATTGTAATTCATAACATTACTTACTCCTGCAAATAAAGAATCAGCTGAAGTTAACAATCCTTCAATTTTGTCTTGAAGTGGAGCTATTTGCTGATTTACAAGCTCAGTCAAACCTGGCTTAACATCAGAAAGCAGTATATCTCCTTCTTTAATTGAATTTAATGGTTCATATTTAGGAATTATAGCGATGGACTTACCTCCAATCAATCCTGGTTCATATAGCATAGCTTTACTTGAAGAAGAAAAGTTCAAGTCGTTTCGAATACTAAAAGTAACTTTTATTTTTTCGTAATTTTCATCAAAATCAATATTGATTACTTTACCAACATTAAGACCATTAATAGTAATATTAGACCCTACCACCAAACCTTCTACATCATCATATAATGTATGAAGTTGTTTTTTATTATCTAAAAGTGAAGACCCCTTTAGGTAACTAAATCCAAAAATAAAAATTGCAATACAGCTAAGGATAAGAATAGCTGTTTTGACCTCAAGAGAAAACTTCAAAATAAATTTATTAATTATGCATTACAAATTTAAGAATTATTTTGAAACAATCGTCATTCCAGAAGACTGAGTGCCTCACTAATTGTTATTTTTTTCTCACCATCAAATGCAACTAAAAAAGCACTGGAGTAACCTTTTAATTTAACTTCATTTAGATACTCTTTAGCAGAGACATAACTTGAAGTTTCTTGATAGAAATAACGGTACATCTTTCCTGTTTTTTGTAAAGAAAGATTATTGAGACCTTTAAAATTATAAGATTTTAATTTCATTCTTTTTTTACCGGCAGCAAATTGAATTTTAAAAACAATGTTAGAGTTATGCTCTTTTTGAGGTAGCTTAGTCTCATTTGATAAATCAAAAACAACATTATCTTGAACACTAGCTGCTCGTTTGTTTTTATAATTAATAATGGCTCTAGAAATAGCATTTGCCATACTAGTCTGACCTTTTGAAGAATTTAAATATGCTCCCTCTCTAGGGTTTGTTAAAAAACCTGTTTCAACCAAAACACTTGGCATATAAGTGTATTTTAAAACTACAAATCCAGCTTGTTTTACAGTTCGGTCTTTGCGTTTTAAATTACTTTTGAAACTTGTCTGAATTGTACTTGCAGCTGAAATACTTTGATCTAAATAGGTCTCTTGCATTAAAATCAAACTAATAACGGATTCAGGATCATTAGGATCAAAACCATCATAATTTTGTTCATAATTATCCTCCAAAAAGATTACTGCGTTTTCCTTTTGCGCAACCTTAAAATTTCTATCATTAGCATGGAGTCCTAAAACAAAGGTTCCAGCACCAAAAGCCTTGGGAGAGGTGAACGCGTCACAATGAACTGAAATAAACAAATCAGCATCTGCTTTATTAGCAATGTTAGCACGTTGGATTAATTCTACAAAAACATCTTTTTTTCGAGTATAAATAACTTTTATTCCCGGAAATTTCTCAAGATCTATTCCTATTTTCAATACAATATTTAGTGCTATTTTCTTTTCTATATAGCCACTACCTCTATTGCCCCAATCATGACCTCCATGTCCGGCATCTAAAATTACTATAAACGGTTTTTCCTTTTCTTGATATGCCTGAACTGGGGCATAATAAAATAAACATAAAATTAAAACCACAACTGCTAAAAAAAATTTATCCCTGTTAAAGAAGTTCAATATGAGAGAATAAGACAAAAAATTTTGATGCATCCTTAAAATTATCATTAATTTTGATCCTTTGAACCAAGCACAACAAATTTAGGGTTTATCGCTTTGCAATCAAAGTTTTATAATATAGCTTATACAATCTTTTTACTAGGAGGCATATTACTTAATGCTCAAGAGAATAATGAGCTCAATAAGGACAAAGCACTCATTGATAGTATTAATAAAATCAACAAGAAACCTTTGCTTTTAGCCAAAGTCAAATACACTGCAAAAGATTGTGTAAGAATTAATAGAAAAGAAAATAAACTAATCCTTTACAACGAGGCAGAGTTATATTATCAAGATATTGAATTGCGAGCAGGTATTATAATTTTAGATTATAAAACCAACGAAGTCAATGCAGGTAGGATTGAGATTGACTCTATGCTAGTACAATATCCCTTTTTTAAGCAAGCAGATAACGAAATAAACCCTGATTCAATTCGCTTTAATTTTGATACTCAAAAAGCTCTTATTTGGAATTCTAAATCAGGGCAAAGTGGAATGGATATTTTTACTGCTTTAACAAAAAAACAGAACGACTCTGTATACTATATAAAAGATGCTCGTATAAGTACAGCAGGGAAATTAATTGGTGGAGAGGAAGAGGGTATAGATTATTACTTTAAAGTTCGTAAGGGAAAAATAATACCTGGAGGAAAAATAATTACAGGTCCCACTAATATGTTTATTGCTGATGTACCCACTCCTGTCGGACTCCCCTTCGCTTATTTTCCAACCTCTCAAGAGCAGGAGTCTGGTTTTATAATTCCATCCATTGGAGAAAGTAATTTAAGAGGATATTACATTCAAAATGGGGGATATTATTTAGCTCTTTCTGAATACGCAGATTTATCTTTAATTGCAGACTACTATACCAATGGAAGTTATGGTTTCCGAGGAGACACTCAATATAATAAACGATATAAATTTAGAGGCAGATTTAGTTTTCGTTATGAAAATCTAATTAGTGAAGCGAGAGGATTACCTGATTATTCAAAATCTACTGTTTTCAATGTACAATGGTCTCACTCTAAAGACACAAAAGCAAGTCCAAATTCAACCTTTTCTGCCTCAGTAAACTTTGGGAGTAGTGACTATTATAGACAATCAGTAAACCAATTGAATTCACCAAACTTTCTTAACAACAACCTCAGTTCTTCTATTTCTTACTCAAAATCATTCCCTGATTATCCAAGAGTAAATATCTCACTAACTTCTGCAATGTCACAAAATTCTCAGTCTAAGTCTGTAAACTTAACACTTCCTACTTTTCAGGCAAATATGGAACGAATTTATCCTTTTGCTCCAAAAGTTGGTACCAAAAAAGGTTTTTTTCAAAATATCAATTTCCAGTATTCAGGTCGAGCAGAGAACAGAGTTATCACAACTGAAGATGCTCTTTTTGGCTCAACAATGTTTGAGAATGCTAAATCAGGAATGAAGCACACCATTCCAATTAGCACTAATTTCAAACTTCTTAAATATATAAGTGTTTCTACTAGTGCAAATTATGAAGAAATCTGGACGCAAAATACAGTTAATTATAATGATTATAATTTAGAAACCCAAATAGTGGTTAAAGATACCATTAACAAGATTGGAACCTTCAGACAGTATGGCTTAAGCGCATCTTTGGGAACTACTATTTATGGTACTTTTAATTTTGGTGAGGATAAGAAAATACAATCTATACGTCATACTATACGACCATCTATAAGTTATTCTAATCGTCCTAGTTTTGAACAATATTACGACACATATATTGTTGATGCTGATGGAAATACTGCTGAATATACACGTTATGAAAATAGTTTATTTGGAATTCCTTCAAAATCACTTTCAAATAGTATGGGTATTAGTCTTGGAAATAATTTTGAAGCTAAAGTTAGAGATAAAGATTCAACCGCTACAGAGCCTAGAAAAATAATCTTGTTAAATAATTTAAATATTTCTACTTCGCACAACTTTGCTGCAGATTCATTACGTTGGTCCCCACTTCGTATGAGCTCTGGTATGTCTTTATTCAAAAGCAAAATGTCAATTAATTTTGGAGGAACCTTTGATCCTTATACGCTAAATGAAAACAACATAAAAATAAATAAATACCATATAACTAATGGTGGTGGATTACTTCGCCTAACCAGTGCTAATGTAAATATGAATTATTCATTTTCGAGCAGTCAATTTCAAGGATCAGATGATGATGATGATCGAAATCAACAGGAATCGGCGTCTAGTGGTGGAAGAGATGATGACCTCTTTGGAAAGGCAGAAGATTTTTCAGATCGAAGAATGAATGAGGACAGTAATAGTAACCCTTCTCCAACTTACCCAAGTTATCAAGCAAAAATACCTTGGGATTTAAAGCTAGCCTATTCTCTAACCTATGTAAATTCAAGAGGACAAAAAGATTTCAGCAATAATTCTTTAATGTTTTCAGGAAATGTAGACTTGACACCAAAATGGCAAGTCGGAGTATCCTCAGGATATGACTTTAAAGGAGATGGGTTTACTTATACTCAATTACGTTTTAATCGAGATTTAAATAGTTGGAGGCTAAATTTTAGTTGGGTTCCTTTTAGCGATAGATCTTCATGGAATTTCTTCATTGGTATTAAATCAGACTTATTAAGTGACATTAAGTATGAAAAACAAAGTGAACCTAATCGAAGTTATTAATTTGAATTGTTAAATGATTTTATAAAATGGAAAAAAAAATAATTACAACAATAAATGCCCCTTCTCCAATTGGTCCTTACAGCCAGGCTATTAAAGTAGGAAATACGCTTTATATTTCTGGTCAAATACCCTTAATTCCCAAAAGCATGGAGCTTTTGAATGGAACTATAACTCAAGAAACTGAATTAGTGATGAAAAACCTTGAAGCTATATTAAATGCAGCTAAAATGAACTTTAAAGATGTTGTAAAAAGCTCTATTTTTTTGGCCGACATGAATGATTTTACAAAGGTTAATGAAGTATATGGGAGTTATTTCGATAATAGTTTCGCACCGGCGAGAGAAACCATAGCTGTTAAATCTCTACCAAAATTTGTTCGTGTAGAGATTTCATTAATTGCAGCAGAATAAAACAAATTATTATTAAACCTTTTTTTTTAAAAGTTTTTTATGATAATTAACTAACTCATCAATTGGACGTTGAACAATTCTTCCCATCTTTAACCCCTTTAATTCCAGAGCTTTATTAATTTCATCTTCTAAGAAAAATGATATTGAACCAATAAAATGAATTGGGATTTCTTTGGCGTTTTCAAATAACAAAACTTGATGTCTAATAAACCGGTCTAATCCTTTCGCAATGATATCTTGAAAAAGAGGTATGTCTTTATGTTTGATTAAAAATCTTGAAAATGTCGCCAAATATGTATTAGGATTCTCTCTTCTGTAGATGCTTTCTTTAATAGTATCTGGCCTTAAATCATATTCCTTTTCAAATTCAATAGCTAAATTTTTGGGCATTGTTTTAAAATAGTAGCTACGAATTAATTGTTTACCATAAAAATTACCACTTGCTTCATCCATTAAAATATAACCTAATGAAGTAACGCGTTGTTCTATATTGATTCCGTCAAAATAGGTACAGTTTGAACCAGTTCCTAAAATACAAACAATAGATTTTTTGCCAATGTCTGCAGCAGCATACACCGCAGCATAAGTATCTTCTTTAACATTTAATTCGCTATTTATAAAAATTTCCCTAAATACCTTAAGTATTCGCTTTTCGGTAGAATCGACGCCACAACCCGCTCCATAAAAATAAAGGTGAGTTACTTTTTTTCGATTTTGATATAAATCGAAATTATTAATAATTCTTTCTTTTAAAATTGCACTAGGAAGAACCTGTGGATTTAGCCCTAGAGTTTGAGTAGCAAACAATGTATTTCCTGAGTCGTCTACAGAAATCCAATCTGTTTTGGTTGACCCACTATCAACAACTAAAATCATCTTATTTTAATTACAATTGATTAATATGCTTAGCTAAATCGATAAGTTTGTTGGAGTACCCACACTCATTGTCATACCAAGAAATTATTTTAAAGAAGCGTGAATTTAATTCCATCCCAGCACCTGCATCAAAGATTGAGGTTCTAACATCTCCAATAAAATCTTGAGACACGACGGGCTCTTCTGTATAACCTAAAATGTTTTTCATTTCATTTTCTGATGTTTTACGCATTACTTCTTTGATCTCATTATAAGAAGTATCCTTTTTTAATTTAACAGTTAAGTCAACTACAGAAACGTTTGCTGTTGGAACACGAAAAGCCATCCCAGTTAATTTTCCTACTAGAGATGGAATTACTTTTGCAACAGCTTTAGCTGCTCCAGTTGAAGCGGGCATAATATTAACTAATGCGCTTCTTCCTCCTCTAAAATCTTTTTTTGAAGGTCCATCTACAGTAAATTGTGTTGCAGTAGTTGCATGAACGGTGGTCATCAATCCTTCTTCAATACCAAAATTATCATTTAATACTTTGGCAACTGGTGCAAGACAATTAGTTGTGCATGATGCGTTAGAAACAATGGATTGTGAGGCAACAGCTTCTAAATGATTGACACCCATAACGAACATAGGGGCGTCTGCAGAAGGAGCTGAAATAACAACCTTTTTTGCACCACCATCTAAATGTAATTGTGCTTTTTCTAATGTTGTGAAAATTCCCGTACATTCAGCAACAACATCAGTATTAACAGAACCCCATCCAATTTCTTTTGGGTCACGTTCTGCAGAAATACGAATGGTTTGACCATCAACAATTAAGTCATTCCCAATAACTTCTACTGTTCCATCATATTTTCCATGAACAGAGTCATATTTTAAAAGGTATGCTAAATGATCAACATCTAAAAGATCGTTAATACCAACTATGGTTACATCATTTTGTTTCATTGCTGAGCGAAAAACAAGTCTCCCAATTCTTCCAAATCCATTGATTCCAATTCTTATTGCCATTTTTTGTTTTATTTAAATTTTATAGATTAAACTGATAGTATTTCAGATACTCGAATTAAGTCTTTGTTTATTTTTACTTTTCCTTTAATTGCTTTTTCTAAAGGGCTTAAAATCATCTTTTCATTTTCTACACCAACCATTACATTTGACTTTCCATTAAGTAATGATTCTACAGCATAAACTCCCATTCTTGAAGCAAGAACACGATCAAAACAACTTGGACTCCCTCCTCGTTGGATATGACCTAAAACTGAAACTCTAACTTCATAATGTGGTAAATATTTTTCAACATATTCAGCAATTTCAAAAATATTTTTACCTGTTTTATCGCCTTCTGCTATAACAACTATACTAGAAGATTTTCCTGATTTCTCACTTTTTTTAAGGGATTCTAACAATCGTTCTAATCCCATATTTTCTTCTGGAATTAAAATTTCTTCTGCTCCTGCTCCTATTCCTGCATTTAAAGCAATATGTCCAGCGTCTCTTCCCATTACTTCAACAAAAAATAATCTATTGTGTGAAATTGCGGTATCTCTAATTTTATCAATAGCTTCAATGACAGTATTTAATGCTGTATCATAGCCAATTGTATGAGAAGTACCAAAAATATCATTATCAATGGTTCCAGGAATTCCAATAACAGGGAAATTAAATTCTGACTGAAAAATCATTGCTCCAGTAAACGAACCATCTCCTCCAATCACAATTAGAGCATCAATTTTATGTTTTTGAACTGTTTTAAATGCCTTTACCCTTCCCTCTGGGGTTCTAAATTCAAGACATCTTGCTGTTTTGAGCACTGTTCCACCTCTATTGATGATGTTATTTACACCTCGGGCATTCATTGGCTTTACTTGATCATCAATAAGCCCCTGATAGCCTTTATAAATAGCCATACAGTCTATCGAAAAATACGAACATGATCTTACTACAGCTCGAACAGCGGCATTCATTCCAGGGGCATCACCCCCAGAAGTTAAAACACCTATTTTCTTAACATTTAAACTCATCTAAATCGTTTCGCGGCAAATTTAATCAATATATCAACATCAGACTAGTCGGTTTAAAAATTGTTATGTTATTTTTTTATAAACTCTATAATATTATTCTGATATGTTTTATCCTTTTTTGATTTAAGCCCTTTACTCTTTATGACACTATTTGATATTTT
>Ga0307995_1001838_pt1 | contig 12857 bp, 9 predicted proteins | sample EllFjometagen262_FD_203132 | JGI IMG/M metagenome (GOLD analysis project Ga0307995, IMG submission 203132) | Marine microbial communities from Ellis Fjord, Antarctic Ocean - #262 | ecosystem: Environmental > Aquatic > Marine > Unclassified | place: Southern Ocean | collected 2014-11-02
GTCAGCAAAAAACAAAGAAATAACGGTTACAATTGTTCCTACGGCCAAGCCTCGCGCCATCCCTCCAACGATAAAGCCAGAGAGAATAATGTAATTTGGTACCGGGGATACTAATAATTCTTCTACACTATGTTGAAATTTGTGACTAAAAAAGGAAGACACGACGTTCGAATACGAGTTCTGTATTACCGCCATCATGATCAGACCAGGCACGATAAACTCCATGTACTGGAAGCCGCCCATCTCACCAATGCGGCTACCTACCAAATTGCCAAAAATCACAAAATAGAGCCCTATGGTAATCGCTGGTGGCACTAGGGTCTGCAGCCAAATTCGAGTAAATCGGCGGATCTCTCTCCTGACTATTGTTTCAAAAGCTATGTATTTATGATTCGAGAACACAGTGATTTTCCTAATCGTTACTTTCGAGCTTGGACAAGAACAATTGCTCAAGTCTATTCGTCTTGTTTCTCATGCTATCTATTTTAATGTCAGCTTTACTGAATAAGGCGAACACCTCGTTAATACTAAGACCACCGGAGACCGTTACTTCGATGCACTGCTCATCAACGATTTCGAGACTCGCATTATCCAATCCCAAGTCAAAGCCTGACGGTATCCGCGAAGTTGTTTCCAAAATATAGACTTGAGAATCGAGTTCATTTAGCAGCTTACGCATACTGGTGTTCTCAACTATTTTACCAGCGTCAATAATCGCGATATTGCGACACAGCTGTTCAGCTTCTTCCAAATAATGTGTCGTCAATATAATCGTTGTGCCGCTGTTGTTTATCTCCGTAAGAAACTCCCACATCGATCGACGCAATTCTATGTCGACACCTGCTGTAGGCTCATCCAGTATCAGTAATTTTGGCTCGTGAACGAGTGCTCTAGCGATCATCAAGCGTCTCTTCATACCACCGGAGAGAGTTCTGGAGCGCTCATCGCGCTTCTCCCATAAGCCTAACTTGCGTAGATACTTTTCGCAGCGCTGTTCAGCGAGTTTTCGCGGCAAACCGTAGTAACCCGCTTGCGTCATGACGATGTCACGAACTTTCTCGAATAGGCTAAAATTCACTTCCTGGGGTACCACACCGAAATCTAGCTTCGTCTCGTAGACGTGCGTATCAACATTCCTGCCAAACACCTCTACCGAGCCCGATGTCTTGTTAACCAGCGTTGAGATCACGCCAATAGTGGTTGATTTACCCGCTCCGTTGGGTCCCAGCAATGCGAAAAAATCACCTTCTTGAACTTCCAAAGAAATACCCTTGAGCGCCTCGAAACCGTTTGCGTAGGTTTTGGCCAGGTTTTGAATAGAAATTGCTAAGGTCATTATAAGTAATCTTTAAGTGTTGTGTTTTCGGCATGCACGTATGCAGCAGGAGTATGTCGATTGTTAATACGATTGGCAACCAAGTGGCCGCGGTATAAGCAGGAATAGCAGGCGTAAGAACAGGTTCTCTAGAAATAGAAAAGCCCGGCGTTAGCCGGGCTCTTTTATATGGCGTCCCCTAGGGGTTTCGAACCCCTGTTGCCGGGATGAAAACCCGGTGTCCTAGGCCTCTAGACGAAGGGGACAGTGACTTTACTTAACTGCTCTCTCAAGCAGCGGGGGATTCTAAGAAGCTTGGCCGGCTCAGTCAAGAGCTAAGCCTCAATTTTCGGATTATTTATGCTAACTTCGCACGAAATGAGCAGCTTTTTCTGTTTACTAGCAGCCAACGGCTCGATTCGACAAATAATGGAGCCTTTGTGAGCGCCCTTGCATTAATCGCAAGTATCCAACACACAGTGAACATCTGCTCCACTACCCTAGGTATCTTGACCCTAAAATTGGACTATGCCATCCTCGCATGAGGCTTTGTTCTCTCCAAAGAACTGTAAAAACAGCGCGGACGTACAGACCTGATTAAATCGGCCGATGCAATCAAGGTGCCGAAAAGAATAAGCCTCTTTAACAGAGGCCGTTGGGGATACTAGGAAACCAGCCATGAACGATAAGCCTCAGAAGCAAATTGATGATGCTGGTGTAAGCATTGATCAAAAATTGATCGAAGAAGGCACCGCTCAACTCAATAGTGAGATTCAGGTATTAGAAGCTTGGCTCACCGAGCTCGATTCTTCAGATAAGGAGAATTCCGAGGTGCTAGCCGCCAGAAAATCCTATAAGGATATGTTAAGCAGCCGCAAGGAAATGCTCAGCACACTGGCAAAACAGGCAAAACTTGAGTCAGTTGGCCAGAACTAACCAAAAAAGCGCAGGTATCTGAAGATATAGCTAGAAAGTACCGAGCACTACTACTTCCGAACAAACCCAACCGACCCCATTAACCGAAGAACCCACTCCCATGTTGTCAGATCTACAAGCTAGAACAATGCTGTCACTTCAGTCAGCTATGAATGCGAAGGTAGACCCGAATTGGGTAGCCGCTCGCTACCCTTATATGCGCGCCGTGGTTATTGAGGCCGCTGAAGCCATCGAACATCATGGCTGGAAATGGTGGAAGAAGCAGGAGAAGGATCTTCCTCAGCTACAGATGGAGTTGATCGATATCTGGCATTTCCTCCTTTCGGAAATTTTGCTTAGCGAGGAAGGAAGTGAGACAGCGGCCTTACTGAAGCTGACCGAGCAGCTCGAGAGTATCCCTGGTTCGCAGCAGGTCGATTTCGACGGTAAGCAGTACAACCTAAACTCGATTGAACTACTCGACCAGCTTGAGCTACTTATAGCGCTGTCTGCTGCGCGAAAGATCGAGCTGTCTGTATTTGCCGCGATAATGAGCAATTGCGAGATGGATTGGACTGAGTTGTACTGCCAATACGTCGGTAAGAATGTCCTTAACTTCTTTCGCCAAGACCATGGCTATCAGGATGGCAGCTATCAGAAAATGTGGAACGGTCGCGAGGACAATTCGTACTTAGTAGAAGTAATGGCCGAGCTCGACCCAGGTGATGCTAAGTACAAAGACAAGCTCTACAGGGCTCTGAGTAATCACTACCCAAATTAGTTCTCAATTTGCCCAAGAATTGAGCCTGCTAGTAGTAAGCGTTCTCTTTAACAGTATGATCTGTAACGTCACGCACTTCTTTCAGCTGAGGAATTTGTTCTAGCAAGGTCTTCTCCACGCCGTTTTTAAGTGTGACATCGACCATTCCGCAACCCTGACAGCCTCCACCAAAGCGAAGAACAGCGACATTCTCTTCAAATATTTCTTCGAGAGACACATTTCCGCCATGAGCAGCCAATCCAGGATTGACCTCGTTGTAGAGAATATAATTGACTCGATCTTCGATTGGGCTATCGTCGGAAATCATAGGCAGGCGGGAGTTTGGCGCCTTAATCGTTAACTGGCCGCCCATGGAGTCCTTCGCGAAGTCGACTACGGCCTCTTCCAGAAAAGGTAGGCTATTCAGCTCGATGAAGGTCTTGAAGTTTTCATATAGCTTCACTTCGTCGTCGTCTTTTTCTTCTCCGGGCCGACAAAATGAGATACAGGTTTCAGCTTTCGGTGTTCCTGCATCGAGGATAAAAATCCGCACTGATATACCCTCGCAATCTTGCTTCTCGAGCAATTCTGTAAGGTATTCTTGTGCAGATTCGGTGATGGTTACCATGTGTCTTTCTCGCGCTAATTTTTAGGACTGTGCAAATTATACTCCAATCGATCAGAAATTAGAATAACCAAGCGCATTACTAGGTTATTTTCACAATGCCGTGAGCCTTCATATTTGCTAGACTTAGCGGCTTTTTTGAACAGCTATCTTGTCTTAAGCAGCAAACAGCAAATTGAGTACACCACTATGAAAACCAGCGAACCAGAAACACGTCTCCGCAGACTACTCCAACAGCGCATTTTGGTGCTCGATGGCGCTATGGGGACCATGATTCAGTCACACAAACTGTCAGATGCAGATTTTCGCAGTGACCGCTTTGCAGACTTTCCCCATGAACTGGCAGGCAACAACGACCTGCTCTCGCTGACCCAGCCCGATATAATCAAGCAGATTCACCTCGACTACCTGCTCGCGGGCGCAGATATAGTCGAAACCAACACCTTCAATTCGACCCGCAGTTCTCAATCTGACTATCACCTGGAAGATCTAGCCTATGAACTCAATCTCGAAGCAGCCAAGCTCGCCAGAGCGGCAGTTGATGAGATAACAGCGACGACACCGGATAAACCTAGATTCGTTGCCGGCGTGTTGGGACCAACCAGCAAGACAGCCTCGCTCTCGCCCAAGGTCAGTGACCCGGGTTTCAGAAATATCAGCTTCGATGAATTAGTCGCTGACTACAGTAACTCCACCAATGCGCTCATTGCAGGTGGCGTCGATATCATCATGATCGAAACGGCGTTCGATACGCTGAATGCGAAGGCTGCAATCTTTGCTATTAGCGAATGCTTTGAGGCCAAGGGCCGGACTCTCCCTATAATGATATCGGGCACGATTACCGACGCCAGCGGCCGCACCCTTTCAGGCCAGACCGTCGCCGCCTTCTGTAATTCGGTTGCCCATGCACAGCCTCTGTCGATTGGCTTTAATTGTGCACTGGGGGCTGAGCAACTGCGCCCTCACATCGAGGAGACAGCAGCGATAGTGAATTGCTACGTCGCGACTCACCCGAACGCGGGCCTACCAAATGAATTTGGCGAATACGACCAGTCCCCAAACGAAATGGCTGCAATCATTGCCGACTTTGCCGAAAGAGGCTTCGTCAATGTAGTCGGTGGCTGCTGCGGTACTACTCCGGATCACATCACAGCGATATGTAAGGCAGTTGAGGGAGTCACTCCCCGCGCGATTCCTCAGCTTAAGCCTGCGTGCCGCCTAGCCGGCTTAGAAGCCTTCAATATCGATGCGGCGTCGTTGTTTATTAATGTAGGCGAGCGCACCAACATAACCGGCTCGGCAAAGTTCTCGCGACTGATTATCGATGAAAACTATGACGAAGCACTCGAGGTCGCCTTGCAACAGGTCGAGTCTGGTGCACAGATAATCGATATCAACATGGACGAGGGCATGCTCGATTCCGAGATGGCGATGGAAAAGTTTCTGAAGCTCATTGCCTCTGAACCTGACATCTGCCGCGTGCCGATTATGATCGACTCATCCAAGTGGGAGATAATCGAGACAGGGCTCAAGTGCGTGCAGGGCAAGTCCATCGTAAATTCGATCAGCCTGAAAGAAGGCGAGGAAGATTTTCTCGAAAAAGCTAAGCTCTGCCTGAAATATGGTGCGGCGGTTATCGTTATGGCGTTCGACGAAAAAGGTCAGGCAGATTCACTGGAGAAGAAGAACGCAATCTGCAAGCGCAGCTACGACCTGCTAACGCAGACAATCGGCTTTCCCGCTGAAGACATCATATTTGACCCCAACATCTTCGCTGTGGCGACCGGCATCGAAGAGCATAACAATTATGCCGTGGACTTCATCGAAGCTTGTCGTTATATCAAGAAAAACCTACCTGGTGCTTTGATATCTGGCGGCGTGAGTAATGTCTCGTTTTCATTCCGAGGCAACAACACCGTTCGCGAAGCTATTCACTCTGTTTTTCTTTATCACGCTATACAGGCCGGCCTAACGATGGGCATCGTCAATGCCGGGCAACTAACTGTCTATGATGATATTCCGGCCGACCTAAAGAAAGCAGTAGAAGACGTCATCCTTAACAAGCATGACAACGGCACAGAAAATTTAATGGAAGTGGCAGCAAACTACTCCGGAGAATCTCAAAAGAAAACCGCTGCCGATATTGCGTGGCGCGATGCCGATGTCGAAAAACGACTAGCCTATGCTCTCGTAAAAGGCATTACAAAATTCATCACCGAGGACACCGAAGAAGCCAGGCAGACAGCTGACAAGCCTATCGAGGTTATTGAAGGACCCCTAATGAAAGGCATGGACGAGGTCGGCGATCTTTTCGGTAGCGGTAAGATGTTTCTACCGCAGGTCGTTAAAAGTGCGCGAGTTATGAAGCAGGCAGTCGCTTATCTTCTTCCCTATATCGAGGCTGAAAAAGGCGGGGTAATACAAAGCAAAGGCAAGATTTTGATGGCCACTGTAAAGGGGGATGTACATGACATTGGCAAAAATATTGTCGGGGTTGTGCTCGGCTGTAACAACTACGATGTAATCGACCTAGGAGTCATGGTCCCCTGCGAGAAGATTCTCCAGGTGGCAAAAGATGAGAATGTCGATGTGATTGGCCTTAGCGGCCTGATCACTCCATCACTCGACGAAATGGTTCATGTCGCCGGCGAGATGCAGAGACTCAATTTCAATATTCCTCTACTGATAGGCGGCGCTACAACGTCCAAGGCGCACACCGCGGTCAAGATCGAGCAAAATTATATTAACGACAGCACGATCTATGTGCCTGACGCCTCTAGAAGCGTGTCCGTTGTTAGCACGCTACTCAATGACAAAAACAAGACTGAGTATGCGAGCAAGATTCGCAGCGAATATGAAGTCATTCGAGAGCGAGTGGCAAATCGATCAACCAGACTCAAATTGCTTCCCTATAAGAAGGCAAATGCGAATCCGTTCACAGCTGACTGGAGCAACTTTACAGCTACCAAGCCAGCCTTTTTAGGTACAAAAGTGTTTACAGATTATTCCCTTGAGGAGCTCATTGACTATATAGACTGGACACCATTCTTTATTACCTGGAGCCTGGCAGGGAAATACCCAGCTATCCTAAACGACGAAAAAGTAGGCGAGGCTGCCACCGATCTATTCGGCGATGCTCAGGCGCTCTTGAAAAAGATCGTCGATGAGAAACTACTGACGGCTAAAGCCGTGATAGGTTTCTGGCCGGCCAATAAGATAGCTGACAACGACGTTCAACTCTATGCTGCAGATGAGTCTGGCGCCCCGCTTAATAAGCTGCATTTCCTCAGGCAGCAGATACCCAAAGAAGCCGATTTGCCTAATCTCTGCCTGGCTGATTTCATTGCTCCTCAATCAGCTGAAAATGGTACGGATTACATAGGCGGTTTCGCCGTTACTACTGGCATTGGTGCCGATGAGCTTGCCGCCAAGTACTCAGCGCAGAACGACGACTACACAGCAATCATGGTGAAGGCACTCGCCGACCGCCTAGCTGAAGCCTTTGCTGAACGCATGCATGAACGTGTACGCAAAGAGTTCTGGGGCTTTGATCCCTCTGAAAAATTCTCGGCGACAGAGTTGATCGGCGAGAAATACCGGGGAATTCGTCCGGCACCAGGCTACCCGGCTTGTCCTGATCACTCCGAAAAGCAGACCCTCTTTTCTCTTCTCAATGCAGCCGAAGAAACACAAATCGAACTGACCGAAAGTTTTGCTATGAACCCAGCTGCCAGCGTCAGTGGCTTCTACTTTGGGAATCCAGAATCGAAGTATTTCTCTGTAGGCAAGATTACACAAGAACAGGTTGATGAGCTGTCCAATAGAAATGGCAAATCAGCGGCAGAAATGACAAAATTGCTCACGCCTAATTTAGAATAAGACCTGCATAAGACGCACAGTTAGAAGTCATTCTGACAGCAATTCGATGGCAGTTAAAAGAGAACATTGAGCTACATGTATAGATACGACGGATATGACCATCAGATGTTAGCGGATCGAGTCGCCCAGTTTCGCGACCAGACCAATCGCTATATCGATGGCAAACTAAGTGAAACTGAGTTTTTGCCCCTACGCCTCCAAAACGGGCTCTATGTACAGCGCCTAGCACCGATGCTTCGCATTGCTGTGCCCTACGGCATGTTGTCTTCAATACAATTGCGCAAGCTTGCCTACATCGCCAATCACTACGATAAGGGTTATGCACATTTCACGACTCGCCAGAATATTCAATATAACTGGCCCGCGTTAGTTGATGTGCCAGATTTGCTCGCCGATCTCGCTGAAGTAGAAATGCACGCCATACAAACCAGCGGCAACTGCATTCGCAACACCACAACAGATCAATTTGCAGGTGCAGCGCCCGATGAACTAGAAGATAGTAGAGCGTATTGCGAGATTATCCGTCAGTGGTCGAGCTTTCACCCTGAATTTGCCTATCTACCACGAAAATTTAAGATTGCCGTCTGCGGTACAGCCGACGATCAGGCTGCTACACAAGTTCATGACATCGGCATCTATATTGTTAAAGGAGATAATGACGAGATTGGCTTTCGTATTCTCGTGGGTGGCGGCCTCGGTCGCACGCCAGTAATAGGCAAAGAAATATTCGATTTCGTTGAGAAGAAACACCTTTTAACGGCACTAGAAGCAATACTTCGTGTCTATAACCGCGAGGGGCGTCGTGACAATAAGTACAAGGCCAGAATCAAAATACTAGTAAGGGAAACTGGCGTCGATGAGTTCAAGAAAAAAGTAATACAGGAATGGGCGCTCATTAAAGATTCTTCACTCACCCTTACAGACGAAGAAATTGATCGCTGCCAGAAATTTTTCGATGCTCCAAACTATCAAAAACTCGGCAACAGCCCGGCACAACTCACTGATAAATTACACAGCAATGTGCTGTTCGCGGCGTGGCACTCTCAAAATGTAAAACCACACAAGGTTCCAGGCTACTCTATAGTGACTGTTTGTTTTAAACAGACAGGTGTCGCCCCTGGCGATGTCACTGACCGCCAGCTTGAACAAATAGCCGATTTATCTGACCACTATAGCTTCGGTGAAATACGAATTAGCCACAAGCAGAATATCGTCATGGCGGATGTCCGTCAGGACCAACTCTTTGAACTGTGGAAAGCGTTGGAATCCGAAGCAATGGCGAGCCATAACCTTGGCCTACTAACCGATGTTATCTGCTGCCCAGGCGGAGATTTCTGCGCACTAGCCAATGCGAAATCCATTCCCATAGCTGAATCAATTCAACGAAAGTTTGATGACCACGAAGAACTCACTACTATAGGCGAGATGAACCTCAATATTTCTGGATGCATGAATGCGTGCGGACATCATCACGTTGGCAATATCGGCATTCTTGGTGTCGATAAGAAGGGAGAAGAGTATTATCAAGTCTCGCTAGGGGGTTCATCGAAGAACAACGCTAGTCTCGGCAAAATTATAGGCCCCTCTTTCGCACAGGAAGAAATTCCCGATGTCGTCGAAACTATCGTGGGCGTATACAAAGAGGAGCGCAATGACGATGAAAAATTCATCGACACCTACAACCGAATCGGAATAGATCCATTTAAGGAAAAAGTCTATGCCAAAGCTGATTAATAAAAGCGCCGTCATAGACAATCCTTGGACGGTAATGAAGGTATCTACTGGGCCGGAGATTTTACAGGTGGTTTCCGGCAAGAATTTCATCGTACCACTACAATTCTGGAAGCTTTACCAAGAAGAGCTGAATGAATACGACGGCAACATTGCCGTGTGGTTAGATTCCAATGAAAACCCTGAGCAGATCACTGGCGAGCTTGACTCTCTGCCTCTGATTGCACTTAATTTTCCTGTCTTCTCAGACGGACGTTCCTACACGAACGCTCGAGAACTGAGGCAGAAGTACGCCTTCAAGGGCGAGATTCGTGCTATTGGCGACGTACTGCGTGATCAGCTTTACTATATGGCCCAATGCGGCTTTGAAACTTTCGAAATTCGTCACGATCAAGAACCAGAGCTTTGCCTAGATGCATTTAAAGATTTTGAGACTGGCTATCAGTCCACTATTACCGAACCCACTCCCTTGTTCAGGCGACGCTAACTCGCTATCGTTAAGAGCAAATAGCAAGACAGCTGCGCTATGGAATCTGATTCCCTACTTTTTTCTTTCTTCCTCATTTTCACCGGTGCGGCGGTGCTCTCAACAATCGCCCTATTTTTTCGTCAACCTCTGCTGGTGGCTTATATCTGTGTTGGCGCTCTGCTAGGCCCTTATGGTCTAGCCTATATTTCCGATGCGAGCTTGCTGACAGATATCGCTGAATTCGGCATTATCTTCTTACTGTTTCTACTGGGCTTAGATATGCAGCCGAAAAAGCTTTTATCTACCTTACGCAAGACCTTTTTGGTAACGCTAGCAAGTTCTATCGTCTTCGTCCTTGTGGGCTATTCTACTGGACTGCTATTTGGGTTTAGCCAGAGCGAGAGCCTCGTGATCGGGTTTAGCCTGATCTTTTCGAGCACGATTATTGGCATCAAACTATTGCCCACAACGGTTCTGCATCAGAAACACATGGGAGAATTAATGGTGGGCATCTTGCTGCTGCAAGATTTCATTGCCATTTTTCTAATCACCTTCCTAGACGCCGGAAATCTCCAGCAATCCACGGCACTAAGAGTCTTAATCGCCTTTCCACTGTTATTGGTGTTCGCCTATTTCACTACGCAGCATGTTCTGATACGGCTGATTGCTCGGTTCGATCATTTTAAGGAATATATTTTCCTGCTCGCCATTGGCTGGTGCCTGGGCTTATCGGAACTTGGAGTAGCCTTAGGACTCTCAGCGGAGATCGGTGCGTTTGTTGCAGGCGTGGCATTGGCGACAAGTCCAATCTCTCTTTATATCGCGGACAGATTAAAACCCCTTCGGGATTTTTTCTTGATACTGTTCTTCTTTACACTGGGTGCGCAGTTTAATCTTATGTTACTACCCGATATCTATATCACCTGCGTTGTATTGGCAGTAACTGTCCTGACAATAAAGCCTATCGTATTTCGATACTTGTTGAAGAGGTTCAGCGAGAGAAATAGGTTAGCTTGGGATGCTGGGTTGAGATTGGGGCAGATTAGTGAGTTTTCCCTACTCATCGCCTTCGTAGCGACGCAGTCTGGAGTAATAGGAGAGATCGCCTCCCTTACCATACAAGGTGCGGCGATCCTGACTTTCCTAGTGTCTTCTTATATTGTTGTGCTGTTCTGCCCAACTCCTATTGCGATCAACCCGAAATTGCGCAGAGACTAAGCGCACATACGGTGATATTTAGTTATTGAGATCGAGCACGAAGCGCCCGTTCGCCCCACCTTTTAATACCTGAGCTAAGCTTGCATCAAGTTCAGCAAATCCAATATCTGTGCAGATGTTTTCTAACTGATCTAGCTTCCATTCTGCACCAAGCTTATCCCACAATCGCCGCTTAGTTTCGATTGGAAGTTGCACCGAATCCACGCCTAAAAGATTCACGCCACGTAAGATAAAAGGAAGAACCGTAGTAGAAAAACTTGGAGACTGCACCAAGCCGCAGGCGGCTACACTTCCACCATAACGCAACGATTTAATTACGTTGCTGAGTGTATCTCCACCAACCACATCGACAGCGGCGGCCCAATCTTCTTTGAGCATAGGGCGTGTGTTTTCCTCTCCATGCACGTTTCGATCTACAACTTCCGACGCGCCTAATTCTGTCAGCCTTGCATGAGCCTCTTGCTTGCCAGTGCTCGCAGCAACATCAAAGCCAAGCTTGCTCAATAGAGCAACCGCTAGCATGCCAACACCACCACTCGCGCCAGTTACCAGCACCCTACCCTGACTCGGCTTGGCTCCATTCAATAGGAGTTTCTCAACACACAACGCCGCGGTAAAACCCGCCGTACCTATAATCATACTTTCTTTTTGGCTTAACCCCGATGGTAGTTTGACGACCCATTCGGATGGCACGCGAATCATTTGCCCAAAGCCACCACTAGTATTCATACCAAGGTCGTAGCCGATGACCAGAACCTCGTCGCCTTCATTGAGACCTGCATCTGCGCTGCTAACGATTGTTCCTGCCGCGTCTATGCCAGGCGTATGCGGGTATTGCCGTGTAACAGCCTTATTACCACTAAAAGACATGGCGTCTTTAAAGTTTAGCGAGGAATAATTAACCTGAATGAGGGTGTCGCCCTGAGGCAGCTCATCAATGTTGCGATCGACCACGAGCGCGCTGTATTTCCCTTCGCTATTTTCTGAAACCTGCAGTGCTTTGAATTGATGCAATTATTTATCCGCCCTAGTTAGTCATTCATTCGGCAAGGCGCAATGCCCTGTCAGCTTATCTTGAGTTATTGCTACTGAAACGTATTAGTCGTCGATTTACCGACCCAATTCGAAAACAGTTTTTCAACGGTACCCTGAAAGGCGCCGCCGATCTTATCTTGTAGGGATTTGGGTAGTTCGTACTCTACTTCGTAGACATCAGCTTCCTCACAGGCACTTACTATGCAGTCGTCGCTGGTCTTTATCTCATCAACCATATAACGCGCCTTGGCCTGAGTACCGACCCATGTCTCCCCTGTGGCGATCTTGTCGATCTCAACGCTCGGCCGGTGCTCTTTGATCCAAGCCTTAAAAATGTCGTGCATTGTTTCCACTTCTTCCTGCACCTTGTCTCGGCCTTTCTGGGTGATTTCCCCAAACTGGGTTAGCGTTCTCTTAAATTCACCGGCGCTAATGATCTCATAATCGATCTCGTTCTTCTTTAGCACACGATGAAAGTTTGGCAACTGGACCAACACGCCTATTGAACCTATTATTGCGAAGGGAGCTGATACCAAGCGGTCGGCCAAGCAAGCCATCATATAGCCGCCGCTAGCTGCCACTTTGTCTACACAGATAGTAAGCGGTATTTGCTTGCTCTTTATGCGCAGCAATTGCGAAGACGCAAGTCCATACGCATGCACCATGCCACCGGGGCTTTCTAGACGCAATAAAACCTCATCCAGAGGCTCCGCCAACGTTAATATCGCCGTTATTTCTTCGCGAAGAGATGCCACTTCGTCTGCAGAAATATTACCGGTGAAGTTGATTACATAGACACGCTTCTTTCGTTGCTCTGACTCGTTTGCGCCGTCAACGACATCATCCGACTTCTTCGCCGCTTCTTTGTCTGCTTTAGCTTGTTCCTTAGATTCGAGTTTTGCCTGCTTCT
>Ga0307995_1001845_pt1 | contig 12830 bp, 6 predicted proteins | sample EllFjometagen262_FD_203132 | JGI IMG/M metagenome (GOLD analysis project Ga0307995, IMG submission 203132) | Marine microbial communities from Ellis Fjord, Antarctic Ocean - #262 | ecosystem: Environmental > Aquatic > Marine > Unclassified | place: Southern Ocean | collected 2014-11-02
GAAATATTTGGCATTTTATTGATTGTATAATTTTACGCAAAGATAGTAATCGTGATAGTTGATACTTGATTGTTGCTGGTTTTTTGTTATTGGTTTTATTATGATTTATTAACATTTAATTATAGTTGTTAGTTAATGTATTTAGTTTTTTTATATTTTGTATAAACTTTATAGCTTTTATAGCATTGAGATCCGCTTTGGAATAGAGATTTTATGTCTATAAATATGAGTGATTAACTTACAGAATTTTTTTAAAAAATAGTAGAAAACATTTCTTTAGCTAGGTAGTTAGTTTATTTTTAAATACTTAACTATTATCTTGTTAAATGAATAATTTACTTATTTTTCAGTATATAAATAATTGGATTTGTTTTTATTGCTAGGTAACTGATAAGATTAAAATATATTATTACTTTTGTTAGATGAAAAGATTGATTTTAATGTTGTTGTTGATTCCTTTGTTGACTATTGCACAAAAGGAAGGAAATATTTGGTACTTTGGCGAGAAAGCAGGTTTAGATTTTAACAGTGGTAGCCCTGTGGTATTAACTAATGGGGCTATGAGTGCTATTGAAGCCTGTGCTAGTATTTCTGATGATAGTGGTAGTCTTTTGTTTTATACTAATGGGGTGGATGTTTATAACAAGAATCATGTAGTGATGTTAAATGGTTCGGGTTTATTTGGGAATATAAGTAGCACACAAGTAGCAATTGTGAAGAAACCGGGGTCAAGTACTAATTATTATATTTTCACTACTGATGTTGTTCATGGTGTTTCGGCCTCTGAAGGCTTAAATTTTAGTGAGGTGGATATGAGTATGGATGGTGGTTTTGGAGGGGTTACTGGTAGTAAAAACATACTTATTGAAGTTACTGCTAATGAAAAGGTATGTATAGTTAAGCATCAAAATGGAATTGATTTTTGGGTTATTTCAAAGATAGATGAATTAGATACTTATCATGCATATTTACTGACCGCAGCTGGCTTAAATATGACACCAGTGGTGAATAATATTGGTACTACAATCAATTTGTCTAACGGTTATCTAAAGGCCTCATCTGATGGGGGTAAAATAGTAGGAGTCTATAATATTGGCCCTATTAGTTATAGTGCTTTTGCCGATCATATTATTGAATTGTTTGACTTTGATAATAGTACAGGACTGTTTAGTAATTATCTTTCTTTAATTGATCCCTCATCTTACTCTGAATTTTATGGTGCGGAATTTTCAACAAATGCTGAGTTGTTGTATGTGTCGGTAACAAATCGAAATATTATTTATCAATACAATTTAATTGCAGGCTCTCAAGCTGCTATTAATGCTTCAAAAGTAGGTATTCCAATTTCTGGTCCAAATGCTTTGCAGATGGCTCCAGATGGTAAAATATATGTTTCTCAGTCTACTTCAATTAATACATTAGGTGTTATTAATGTTCCTAATGAGTTGGGTTTAGCATGTAATTTTGACTCTATCTCTGTAGTGTTTCCTGCAGGATATCTTCCTAAGTCAGGTTTGCCAAACTTTATAAGTTCCTATATAAGAGTTCCTGAATTTAATAGTGCTTATTATTGTTATGGAGATAGTACTCATTTTTTCTCATATGTTGAAGGTTTTACTGCGTTGTCTTGGAATTTTGGAGATTCTGCTTCAGGGATAAATAATTTTTCAGCATCAGAAAATCCTAAGCATTTATTTACAAAAACAGGTAGTTTTGTGGTGAGCCTGAGTATTAGTTATATTGATACTGTACATGTAATAATCGATACAATATTGATAAAACCGGAACTTATTTTAGCAAGTGATACAGTAATCTGTGAAGGAGAAATTTTGGTATTGGATGTAAGTATAGCTAATGCTACTTACCTTTGGGGTGACGGTAGTACTATTAGTAGTAATCTTATTGATAAGGCAGGAACTTATATAGTTACAGTTTCGCTTGGAGCTTGTAGTATTACTGATAGTATTGAAGTTACATATAATGTATTACCTACAGCATTTGTAAGTGGTGGTGATACTATTTGTGAAGGAGAAGAATGGAAATACGAGTCAATAACAACTACTGGTGTTCCTCCTTTTTCAGTTATTTGGAGTAATGGAACAACTAATACTCTAGTGAGTGGTAATCAATTACAGATGGCTGCTAATGGCTCGGGAGTTTATACCTTGGTTAGTGTTCATGATGGAGCTGGATGTTTAGGGAGTGTTTCTGGAAGTGCTAATTTTCTTATATATCCTCCTTTAGTGGCTGATTTTGATATTTCTCCTGAAGTTACTTTCGTTGATGAAATGGCTATTGATTTCACTAATTTTTCTACTGGTCAATCTCAGAGTTTATGGGACTTTGGTGATGGTGTTGTCTTAATTAATAATCAAATAAGTTTTACGCGTAATTATACTCAGTCAGGAGATTTTATTGTCCAGCTAACCATTAGTAATGATAATGGATGTACTGCCATAAAGAACAATGGTTTAGAGATCATTCCTTTTGAGTATTTTGTTCCTACTTCTTTTTCTCCAAATGCTGATGATGTGAATGACTTATTCAATATTAATACTACTAAAGTAGAAGCTTTTGATATGAAAATATTCAATAGATGGGGGGCTATGGTATATTCAACTAAAGATGTTAATGCTTCTTGGGATGGTACTAAAAACAGCCTAGCAGTTGAGCAAGGGGTTTACACATATAAGATACTTATTATTGACTCTCAGGGAGGGTTGCGTAAAAAAGTAGGAAGCGTTTTATTGGTTAGGTAATTTTTTATAGGTATTAAAAACGAAATTCTTAAGTAATTTCTATCTTTGCCAACCTTAAAAAAAGAATTATGGCATTAAAATGTGGAATTGTAGGTTTACCAAATGTTGGGAAATCAACATTATTTAATTGTTTATCAAAAGCAAAAGCTCAATCAGCAAATTTTCCATTTTGTACTATTGAACCAAATATTGGTATTATTTCTGTTCCAGATGATAGACTTGAAGCGCTTTCGGCTATAGTAAACCCTGAAAGAGTGATGCCAACTACAGTGGAAATTGTAGATATTGCTGGTTTAGTAAAAGGAGCAAGTAAAGGAGAGGGACTTGGAAATAAATTCCTAGGAAACATCCGTGAAACAAATGCTATTATTCATGTTTTAAGGTGTTTTGATGATGATAATATTATTCATGTTGATGGATCAGTTGATCCTGTAAGGGACAAAGAAACAATTGACATGGAATTGCAATTAAAAGATTTGGAAGCCTTAGAAAAATTGCGTGATAAAAATGTGCGTACTGCAAAATCAGGTGATAAAGAAGGACAAAAAATATTGGCTACTTGTGAAAAATATATTGCTCATTTGGAAGCCGGAAATTCCGCAAGAAGTGTAGAGGCTACTGAGGATGAACTAGAAATAATTGAAACCTTACAGCTTATAACAGCAAAGCCTGTAATCTACATGTGTAATGTTGATGAACAGTCGGTAAAAACAGGTAACAAGCATGTGAGTGCCGTAAAAGAAGCCGTAAAAAATGAGGATGCTGAAGTCCTTTTAATTGCTACTGCAATTGAAGCTGAAATTGCAGAATTGGAAGATGTAGAAGAACAAGCTATGTTCTTAGAAGAACTAGGTCTAGAAAAACCAGGGGTTCATTATTTGATTCAATCCACCTACAAATTATTGAAATTACAAACTTATTTTACAGCAGGAGTAAAAGAAGTAAGAGCATGGACAATTACAGAAGGTACAAAAGCACCTCAAGCTGCTGCTGTAATACATACCGATTTTGAAAAAGGTTTCATTAGAGCTGAGGTAATGGCTTATACTGACTATGTTACTTTAGGTTCCGAGCAAGCATGTAAGGATAGTGGAAAACTTTCAGTAGAAGGGAAGGATTATGTTGTGAGAGATGGTGATATTATGCATTTCCGATTTAATGTTTAGTAGATAGTTTTTGAGGGAAAAAGAACATTTGCTAGTTGGCTGTTTAAATTAGTATAGGTCAAAAATCTAGTTGTTGAATGAAGTAGATTCTAACATCTGACAGTCAATAATAAATAACCATTTCTTAGTTGAAAACCCTGTTAATAACGCGAGTCTAGTTTTTACAAATAAATTCATTAGTATTTTATATTTGCTTTCTATCAAAATGATAAAGGTAAACAAGGAGAGAAATGGCTGAAGAAAATTATAATGAAGATAGTATTCGATCGTTAGATTGGAAGGAGCATATCCGATTACGCCCTGGAATGTACATTGGGAAAATGGGAAATGGATCTTCACCTGATGATGGTGTTTACATTCTGTTAAAAGAGGTAATTGACAACTCCATTGATGAGTTTGTGATGGGAAATGGAAAGACTATTGAGGTTGTTGTTAAGAATAATAAAGTTTCTGTTCGTGATTTTGGTAGAGGTATTCCATTAGGAAAAGTAGTGGATTGTGTCTCCAAAATAAATACTGGAGCAAAGTATGATTCCAAAGTATTTAAAAAATCAGTTGGTCTTAACGGAGTAGGAACAAAAGCAGCTAATGCGCTTTCCTCTTACTTTCGTATTCGTTCTATTCGTGATGGAAAAAGTAAACTAGTCGAGTTTGAACAAGGAAACATTATTAATGAAGAGCCAATACAAGAAAATACTTCCCGTAAAGGAACAAAAGTAACTTTTATCCCTGATGAAGAGCTTTTTGGGAAATATCGTTTCATCAATGAATATGTAGAGAAAATGATGTGGAATTATTGTTACCTGAATCCAGGATTGACAATACTTTTTAATGGTGAAAAATTCTATTCTGAAAATGGACTGTTTGACCTTTTAGAACAAAGAACAGATGCTGAAATGTTGTATCCAATTATTCATCTTAGAGGAGAGGATATTGAGGTAGCAATTACGCATTGTAAAAATCAATATTCCGAGCAGTATTATTCTTTTGTAAACGGACAACATACCGTACAAGGTGGTACGCATCAGGGGGCTTTTAGACAAGCGTTAGTAAAAACTATCCGTGAGTTTTTTGGTAAGAACTATGATGCAGCTGATATAAGACAGGCAGTAAATGCTGCAGTGAGTATAAAAGTTGTAGAGCCTATATTTGAATCGCAAACAAAAACCAAACTAGGATCTACTGAAATGGAGCCTGGTGGAGTAACAGTACTTACTTTTATTCAAGATTTCCTAAAGAAAAATTTGGATAATTATTTGCATAAAAATAGTGAGGCTGCTGATGCAATACAAAAGAAAATACAATTTGCTGAACATGAGCGTAAGGCTATGGAGGGTGTTAAAAAATTAGCCAGAGAGCGTGCTAAAAAATCAAATCTACACAATAAAAAATTAAGGGATTGCAGGGTGCACTATAACGACCAAAAGAAAGAAAATAGATTTGATTCAACTCTTTTTATTACTGAAGGAGATTCTGCTTCTGGTTCCATTACTAAAACCCGTGATATTAAAACACAAGCAGTATTTAGTTTAAGAGGTAAACCTTTAAATTCTTACGGATTGCCGAAAAAGGTGGTGTATGAAAATGAAGAGTTTAACCTTCTGCAAGCAGCACTAAATATTGAAACTGGAATTGATGATTTAAGGTATAATAAAGTTGTAATTGCTACTGATGCGGATGTTGATGGAATGCATATTCGTTTACTTTTACTTACTTTCTTTTTGCAGTTTTTCCCTGAGTTAATAAAAGATGGCCATGTTTATATTTTAGAAACACCTTTGTTTAGGGTTAGAAATAAAAAGAAAACAATTTATTGTTATTCCGAACAAGAAAGAAGAGATGCTTTAGCCGAGATAGGTAAGGCTGCTGAAATTACTCGATTTAAAGGTTTAGGGGAGATATCACCCAATGAATTCAAACATTTTATTGGTGAAAATATGCGTTTGGATCCTGTAATTTTAGGAAAAGATTCTAGTATACAAGATTTACTAAAGTATTACATGGGGAAAAACACAAAGGAAAGACAAGATTTTATTATTGATAATTTAAGGGTTGAAGAAGATTTAATTGAAGAATAGAAATAGTGTAAATAACAGTTAATGGAAGAAGATAAGAACATAAGTAATAATGAAAGTGGAGAGGAAGTAATTCACTTATCAGGTATGTACAAGAATTGGTTTTTGGACTATGCTTCCTATGTAATTTTGGAGCGTGCTGTGCCACACATCAATGATGGTTTAAAACCTGTACAAAGGCGTATACTTCACTCTTTAAAAGAAATGGATGACGGAAGGTATCATAAGGTTGCTAATGTAATTGGTCATACTATGAAGTACCATCCTCATGGTGATGCTTCAATTGGAGATGCCATGGTACAAGTAGGTCAAAAGGAATTGCTTCTGGACATGCAGGGGAATTGGGGTAATGTCGCTACTGGTGATAGGGCTGCAGCACCTAGGTATATTGAAGTGCGTTTAACTCCATTTGCTTTAGATGTTGTTTATAATAAGAAGATAACCAACTGGTCAGCTAGTTATGACGGAAGAGGGAAAGAACCACAAACATTACCTGTTAAATTTCCATTGCTTTTAGCACATGGGGTTGAAGGGATAGCGGTAGGGCTTTCAACAAAAATATTACCACATAATTTTATTGAGTTGATTGATGCTTCTATTAAAATATTAAAGGGAATAAAACCAAGAATATATCCTGATTTTGTAAGTGGTGGTTCTGCTGATTTCAGTAATTATGAAGACGGAAAAAGAGGAGGGAAAGTAAGAGTGAGAGCAAAGATACACCAGGAAGATAAGAATACTCTAATCATTTCAGAATTGCCTTTCTCTACTACTACAACTTCTTTAATTAACTCTATCTTAAAAGCCAATGATAAAGGAAAGATTAAGGTTAAAAAGGTAGAAGATAATACGGCTGAATTTGTTGAAATATCAATTACAATTCCTACAGGAATTTCCCCTGACAAAACAATTGATGCGCTTTACAGTTTTACGGATTGTGAGGTTTCAATTTCTCCCTTAGCATGTATTATTGAGGACGATATGCCAAAATTCTTAGGGGTATCAGATATATTGCAACAATCTACACACCATACTTTGGATTTGTTAAAGCAAGAGCTTGAAGTTAACCTTGATGAATTGCAAGAAAAATGGCATTTTTCATCTTTGGAGCGTATCTTTATTGAAAATAGAATTTATCATAAAATTGAAGAGCTTGATAATTGGAAAGAAATTATCATTACAATTCATACAGAATTAAAACCTTATACAAAACACTTGTTAAGGGCTGTAACTGATGAAGATATTGAAAAGCTTACAGAAATTAAGATAAAAAAAATCACTAAGTTTGATTTGGATAAAGCCAAAGAAGAATTGCTGAAATTAGAGGGGAAAATTGCTGAAATAAAAGAGTATTTAGTTAACCTTACTAATTATGCAATTGACTATTTCAAAAACTTGAAAACAATATATGGAAAAGGAAAAGAGCGAAAAACTGAAATTAAAACCTTTGAAAGTATTGATGCTACAAAAGTAGTAGTAGCTAATAAAAAACTTTATATAAACAGAGATGAAGGGTTTATTGGTACAGGAATGCGTAAAGATGAATTTGTTTGTGACTGTTCGGATATTGATGACATTATTGTCTTTAAAAATAATGGTGAGATGCAAGTTGTAAAGGTGGATAATAAAGTATTTGTAGGAAAGGATATTATCCATTGCGCTATCTTTAAAAAGAAAGATGAGCGTACAGTTTATAACATGATTTATAAGGATGGGAAATCAGGAAACACTATGATGAAACGTTTCCCTGTTACTTCAGCTACCAGAGGAAAGGATTATGGGTTAACAAAATCAGTTAAAGCAAGTAAGGTATTGTATTTTACGGCTAACCCTAATGGAGAAGCGGAAACAGTTACTGTACATCTTAAGAAATTAGCCAAACTAAAAACCTTGAAAATTGATGTTGATTTTTCTGACCTAGCTATAAAAGGAAAAGGAGCAGGAGGGAATATCGTTTCAAAAAATCCTGTACGAAAAGTAGAACTTAAATCAACTGGAGTATCTACCTTATCTGCACGTAAAGTTTGGTTTGATGAAAATGTACAAAGACTAAATGTTGAGGGTAGAGGAGAGCTTTTAGGGGCCTTTAAAGCAGAAGATAAAATACTGACAGTAAAACAGAATGGAGAATTAGAGTTAAAGTCTTTTGATATTAGTAATCATTTTGATGAGGATATGATATTGATTGAACAAAACAATCCTAAAAAACCTGTTACTGCTATCTATTTTGATGGAATCAAGAAGGCTCATTATGTAAAAAGATTTTTAGTTGAAAATACTATGAGTAAGTTTAGTTTTATAACTGAACATCAGGAAAGTTTACTAGAATTAATAAGTACTGATTGGAGACCTCAGGTAGAATTAGTTTTTCTGAAAGAAAAAGGAAAAGACAGGCAAATAGAAATAATTAATCTGGAGGAATTTATTTCTATTAAAGGAGAAAAAGCATTGGGAAATAAACTAACTTCCAAAAAGATAAAAGAGATTAATTTGTTAGATCCATTACCTTACACTGAAGTTATTGCTATAGAACAGGAGGAAGTGGTTGCTGAGGTTACTGAGCAAGTATTTGTTTCTAAAGTAACTGAGAAAATAATAGAAGAAGTTACAACTGAGATTGAGTTGAATATAACCAATGAATCAGATGAACAGATAAAGCCTGAAATTAAGGATGATAACGAAACTGAAGGCCAGATAACACTAGAACTATAACTGAACACATAAGATGAGAAAACACCTACTTGAAATAAGTAGGTAAATCTCTTATCTTTGCAAATAAAAAATCAAGTAATGAAAAGAATTATATTAGTGCTAATGATGCCATTAATGGTATTAGGGCAAACCAATTTCAATTTAGGTTTAGTAGGTAGTTATGAATGGTCTACAACTGAAGGAAGTGATATTTGGGGTTGGGTTGATCCTGTAGATGGTGGTGAGTATGCATTAGTTGGGCTTAATGATGGTTTTGCTTGTGTTGATGTTTCTAACCCATCAAATCCTGTTCAGAAATTTCATATCTCAGATATTAATTCAACTTGGAGAGATGTAAAAACTTGGGGGAATTATGCTTATGTAACTACTGAAGCTGATGCTGGTTTATTAATTATTGATTTGACAGATATGACAGGAGCAACTTACTGGCATGTTAGTAATTTCACTAACCCATCAAACGGAAGTTCAGTAGAATTTACTGCAGCTCATAATCTTTTTATTGACGAAAACGGAATCTGTTATATCTTTGGAGCTTCTTCAGCAACTGGTGGGAGTCCTTCTGATGGAGCTATATTTTTGGATGTGGCAGCTAATGCAACTGCACCTCACTATTTGGGTGAATGGGATGATAATTATATTCATGATGGAATGGTGAGAGGAGATACTATGTATGCAGGTTGTATTTATGCAGGTGAGTTATTTGTTGTTGATGTGAGTGATAAAAATAATCCTAGTACTTTAGGAACGCATAGCACGCCAAATGCTTTTACGCATAATGCTTGGATAAGTGATGATGGTGATTTTGTATTTACAACGGATGAAAAGTCAGATGCTTACCTAGCGGCTTATGACATCACAAATTGTTCTAACATTCAGGAAGTGGACAGAATTCAGTCAAATCCTGGAAGTTTATCAATACCACACAATGCGCATGTAGATGGTGATTTCCTTATTACTTCTTACTATCGTGATGGTACAACTGTACATGATATTACTCATCCAAACAATATGATTCAAGTAGCATTTTACGACTCGTATTCAGGAAGTGGAAATGGTTTTGATGGCTGTTGGGGCACTTATCCTTTTTTTCCTTCAGGAATTATTATTTCTTCTGAAATAAATAGTGGTGCTAATCAGTCTGCAAAATTAATGATTTATGAGAGAGGATTTGTTCAGGCTTGTTATTTAGAGGGAAATATTACAGATGCTTCAAATGGGAATAACTTAAGTGGTGCTAGTGTTGAAATATTAAATACGGTATTGGCAAATGGTTCATATTCTAACTTATTAGGAGCCTATATTAGTGGTACTGCAACTGCTGCAACTTATGATGTAGTATTTTCTAAGCCAGGCTATTTAGCTGATACTTTGTCTGCTAGTTTAACAAATGGGGTTATTTCTATTTTGGATGCTGCTCTACAGCCTTTAGTTTCCTTTAATGCGGGAGGTATGGTAGTTGATGTTTCCGGAAATGGAATTTCTAGTGCTGAAGTAGTTATTTTTAATACTGACTATACTTTTAATGCAACAACTGATGCAAATGGTAATTATACTATTAATAATATGTATGAAGGAAATTATGAAGTTATAGCTGGACTTTGGGGATATATTACTTTTTGTAATAGCGAATATATTACGCCTTCTACAATAAATCCTATTACTTTAGAACAAGGATATTATGATGATTTTACTTTTGATTTTGATTGGATTGTAAGTGGAGGAATAACTTCAGCAAGTGATGGGATATGGGAAAGAGGATTGCCTGAAGGGACTAGTGATCAAGGCGTTAATTATAATCCAGACGGAGATGTTAGTGGAGATTGTACTGATTTTGCTTATGTAACTGGCTTATCTTCAGGTGGACAGGTTGGAACTAATGATGTGGATGATTTTAATACTATACTAACTTCTCCAATTTTTGATTTAAGTACAAATCAAATGTATTATGTTAATTATTCTACATGGTTTCAAAATGGTTACCCATGGGGAGGAGCACCTAATGATAGTTTAATTATTAGTATCTCAAATGGAAGTACTATTAGTGTATTACAGACAATTACTAGTAATTCTCTTAATTTAGGGCAATGGAATTATAACTCTTTGGATATTTCACAATATATTACACCTACAGCTACTATGCAGTTAATTATTGAGACAGCTGATTGGGATGCGTTAGGAGGGCATTGGGTTGAAGGAGGTTTTGACAAATTTTCAATAACAAATGCACCAAACTCTATAGCTGAAGAATCAAAACATGAAAAAGGAAAACTAATAAAAGTTGTTGATGTATTAGGAAGAAAAGTAGTTAAGTCTAAAAACTCTCCTTTGCTTTACATCTATGAAAACGGAAGTGTAGAAAAACACCTTATAGTTGAATAATATGAGAAAGTGTTTATTTTTTTTAGCAATTATTCCTCTTTTAAGTTTTGGGCAGTTAAAAAAGGAAGTACTTTTTATAGGAAATTCTTATACTTATTATAATGATTTACCTAACCTTGTAAAGGAAATAGCTTTATCCTTTGGTGATACTTTAATACATGAAAGTAGTACTCCTGGAGGTTATAGCTTTAATGCGCATAGCACAAATTCTCAAACACTTAATAAAATTAGTCAGCAGCAATGGGATTATATTGTGTTACAAGCCCAAAGCCAAGAACCTTCTTTGTCTCCAGGTTATGTAAACACAAATGTCTTGCCTGCTGCTCAAATATTAATTGATGCTATCCAAAGCAATTCCTTATGCATTGAACCTTTATTTTTTATGACTTGGGGTCGTAAGTTTGGTGATGCTAGTAATTGTGTTGCTTATCCGCCAGTATGTACTTATTTAGGTATGCAGGAGCGCCTTAGAACACGCTACTTGGATATGACATTTCTGCATGATGCTAGCTGTTCACCAGTTGGTATGGCTTGGGAAAAATCCATTGCTATAGACAGTACACTAAATTTGTATTCTTCTGACAATAGCCACCCTAGTATTTATGGTAGTTATTTAGCTGCTTGTACTTTTTATGCCAGTATCTTTAAAAAGAGTGCAGTGGGGAGTAGTTTTTGGCCAAATGCTATTGATTCGGTTACCGCATATAGTTTACAACAAATAGGAAGTAGTACAGTGTTAGATAGCCTTGTGGTTTGGAATATTTTTAATGCTGATTTTGGTTTTCAGCAATATAATGACAGTATCTCTTTCACAAACCTTTCTTCCAATTACGAAAGTGTGCTTTGGAATTTTGGTGATGGCACAACTTCAATAGATGAGAACCCTACGCATAAGTATGCTTTAAATGGTAGCTATACGGTTATCCTTACTACTATTACAAATGCAGCTTGTATTCAGGATACCCAAACGGTTAGCATTACGGTAAACATAAGCACAGCAATTGAGGATGTAAATTCAAATAAGGAACTAATTAGTATTACTGATATACTTGGTAGAAAAGCTAATAAATCTAAAAACACACCTTTACTTTACAGGTTTAGTGACGGGACTCTTGAAAAAAGAATTGTTTTAGATTAGTCTTCAAAAATTGACTCTCCGTTTAAGTTTGTGGTAAGTACATCACTCATGTAGTTAAAGAAAGGGCGTACTGTTTTATAAGAATTTAATACAGTAGTGTGAAAGTCTTTAGACATTACTTCTTTGTCAGTAAACTTTCGCAATACAATAAAGTCCTTCTTTTTTATCAAATCAATATTAGGATGATTTTTATCAAACCCTGTAGGGGCAAGCTTTAAAGAATTTCTGTTATGAAAACTACCAAAAGTAGTTGCGAATTCTTTTTCTGAAAGTATGTTTTTAATATAAGAACTGTCTAGTTCAAATTCCTTTCTAATTCTGAATAAATCCTCTTTGTTGGGTTGCCAAAATCCTGCTGCTAAAAAACTTCCTCCAGGAGTGATTTCCAAATGATAGCCGCCTCTGAGGGCTTCAGTTGCTCTTTTAAAACTACAACTTCTGTAGGTTTTGTAAGGAGTTTTATCTTTTGAAAAACGAATATCTCTATAGATGCGATATGCTTTCATTCCCCCTATATTGTCAATAGTTGAAAGGCCTTCATTTATTGCCGTAAAGAAATCTTTTATTTGCTCTTCTTCTCTCTGGTAATATTCTTTATTTT
>Ga0307995_1001848_pt1 | contig 12818 bp, 16 predicted proteins | sample EllFjometagen262_FD_203132 | JGI IMG/M metagenome (GOLD analysis project Ga0307995, IMG submission 203132) | Marine microbial communities from Ellis Fjord, Antarctic Ocean - #262 | ecosystem: Environmental > Aquatic > Marine > Unclassified | place: Southern Ocean | collected 2014-11-02
GTTGCATGATTGCCAGTTATCTTAGTTCTCATATCACCATGTACATTCAAATGATAGTCGCCATATACTTCTTGTACTAAACTACTTTTATGATCTTTATCTCCTATCATCATACGACAATCACCTTCGATAGTAATATTACAACTACCACGAATTTGTACATCTTTATCCTTAGCTATGATTTCATAGTCACTGCCTACTACTTTAACAACCTTTGTTCCGTCTGGTTGTATTTCCTCAAATGTCCCTGTCTTATGAAATCTGTGTAATCTCTCTGCTGTTTGAGTATCATCCCATTCTTCTACATGACCCGACTCACTCATACGAACATGGTTGAGAGGATAAGTAGAACTTTGCTTAACCGAACTTAGATATTCAGTATTACTATCTGCTGTTCCACCATATCTAGGATTTGGTTCGTTCCAAGGAGTAGCACTATATAATGAAGTATTATCAGAATTTGTAATCGTATTTGACATATCACCAGCTAATGCTGTTGGTACGCCTTTAGTTCGTGTTCTTCTTTTTAAGTCAAGAGAAGGTGAATCCTCTCCACCCTTTTTCGGGTCTAAGGAACCTTTCGTTGGCACGGGTAATGAACCAACACCTCTTGCAAGTCTATTTGTATCTGATTCACCACTATACTTACCAGTTGTCTCATCCTTAACACCAATATGTGTTGACAGTGGATATTTTCCATTCGGGTCATTAAACCCCATACTCGCATCAGGTGGACTTTCTGGTATACCACCAAATGTTCCTGTCATTACTGGCTCTTGTGCGTTCTTACCATCACGGAAAAACCCAAACACCCATGTACCTTCAACTGCACCCAATGGTGTAGTACCAATACCATTCATAGCTGCTGATGTAATTGGTTGACTTGGAGTTGCCCAAGGCAAATGTTCAGTAGGAATACCGTGACCATCACCTTTACTGTCCGTATGGTATCCGAGAATACGCACACGACATCTACCCAACTTCAAGGGATCTCTTCTATCTTCTACCACACCTTGCCACCAAATGAAATCACCAAACATAATTAATCTTCCTTTCTGGATTCTCTTGACGGAACATAATCTTCGAGTCCATCTTTTGATACTTCAACTTTCATATTATATGATATTTTATTGTCTTCATGTTTTTTGGTAAAAATATGTTGAATAGCAGTAACCATATATTTTCCTGAAAGGAATTTATCAAATACAATATCAGAACTTTTATCACTAGTTGTAGCTTCTGGTGATGGTATTTCTAATGTAATAACCATACCAACACGCAATGTTGAGTTACCACTTACTTCTAATAATATATTTATACCGTCATAGATTCCCATATGACCATTTCTTTCTAACTTCCAATTCTCTACTTTATTATCATATAAATCTTTAGAATTTTGAGCATACATTTGATTGTGTTTAGGATAAAATTCTACCCTACTGTCAATCATGCTACTCAGATCTCTCTCGTTTGTTGTAGGATAAGCATTTGCTTCGTTAGGTGGTGCAAAAGATGTTCTTACTTCACCCGATGATTTTGTTTCAACTTCAGAATTTGAATATGGTGGGAAGGGCCCACAATGATTAAATGCATACCACGAATTATATCCTTTGTATTCGTGTTGAGTTATTTTCTTTCTTACAATATCATGTGTGATAAGTTTAGATGCATAAACACCTCTTCGTGTATTTTCCTGTTTATCAAATTGTTTTATGAATTGAAAATTATTTACTTTGAATGTTCCACCCGAACCAGTCTCTACACCTGTCGGGTCATCAACTCTAGGTCTTTTTATAAAAACAAATTCTGGTTCTCTTCTTGCAAGAAAATCTAAACTAACAAAAAATGAACCTCTCATTGTTTCGTAGAAAACATAATTGATACCATTAGCTATGGTAGGTATAGCACGTTTTGCTAACCAAGCAATAGCATCAAATGGACTTAGATTTGGTATGATAACTCTTTCATCTCTCTCAGTCTCTTCAACAAATATTCCAATTGGGTTTTCTTCATATCCTTCAAACAAATAATTATAATATATATTTTCAACAATATCACTAATCTTATCATTATTATAAGACCGTGATATTTTAGAATGAATACTGCTCATGTATGATTCAGAAATCAAGTCTAGAGAAAATCTTTGTGCCTTAGGTAGAAAATGTTCTCTGGCACTTAATGAGTTGACATGAAGTGGTGGAGGTTTGATACTAAATAATTCAGAATCTTTACCATCACTAATTCCTTGTAGAACTATATCAATATGAACAGTTTCTTCACCAACAATGGGAAGTTTGTAAGGTATGTTATGTGAATCTACTAACACTAATGTTGCAGTTAGAGCAGGACGAAAAATACTCTCAAATATACTTAACTCTTGCATATGAGGATTTAGGTCTTGTCGTCCAGAGGCACCGCGAATCTCTAACGTATTTATAGTAACATCAGCTGAATGGACTTGGGTTGACATAATATTATATTGTAAGTTTCTTGAACTCTTTTAGTATTTGAGATATATATTCTGGTCTAATAATGTTTATTGCTCTTTTTGCATCATTCAATGTTTCTTCATGCACAAAGTTAGTTATAGCTGTTGCTCCTGATTCTGTTTCATCTACTTCATATCCATCTGAATCTACCCAATGATGAGCAGCATTTATATTATCATACTTCTTTGCAACAAACTTATGTAAATCAAAATATGGTAGAGGCCAATCGTAATATGGATTGTTCATATAGTTTGCATATAGTATAACCCAATGTAGAGTAGAGTCACCATAATATTTATGCGCAAGTATATCTGCTCTATCAGCATCAGTAATAAAGTACTGTTCAAATAATGCTGCATTAAGAACATTAAGTTTCTTTCTTGTTCTTACAAGAACATTTGTTATTGATTGAACTCTTTTACTGCTTTTCTCACCACGAACATCATAACCAATGACTGGAAAATATTCAAAGTATGCCATTTAGAAACCCTCCTTAACGTCTTCGCCTGTAACAATATCTGTTTCTTGAAATGTTACTTGTAGTGATATATCAACTGGAGCTCCATCTTCAAACGATTTCCACCCAGCACCAGTAAAATTTGTAGTAACATTCGTACAGATACAATTTTTTATATTTGGTAGATATTTATTTAACTGATAAGAATTATTTTTATCAATAGTCAAATACTCGATTATAAACTCTTTAGGATATGCAAACACACCAGATGAAGTGGGCCCACCAGAAAAAGTTGGTTTGGAATGCCGTCTGAATGATGTAATGATTTTTTGTATCATCATTACATCAGCTTGACTTCTTGCTCTGAATACAAATGTAAAATCGAACGGACGAAAACCAACACCTTGAAATGTTTGTTCCTTGTATGGATTAGCTTTGATACCAAATGTAGCTTCTCCTGCACCTTGAAGGAGTCCTTCTCCTAGAGTAGTACCGATAATAGTTGATGCAATTCCACCAACTCCCGGGAGCAAAGCAGCAACAGCACCCGCTGCACCACCAACCAGAGCACCAGCCTTAGAAACTATTCCATATTCTACTGCGCCAGACAATCCACCAGCTTTCGCTGCACCTAAGATCCCCATATCTGCCCCTTGCCATTCAACCCCTTCAGAAAAAACAACAGAACTGGGCATATTTAGATAAATATTTTGAATATGTATTTCAGTAGCCTTAGTAACCACATTCTTAGAACCACCTGTGCTTGTACCTCCATTGGGTACTTGAGTACCATTACCTGCTGAGGTTGTTCTCTGTGTCGTATCATTGTTTGCAACTGCCGCACTCGTAGCTTCTTGTATTTCTTTAGATGGTGCTATTACCCCCTTGACAACACTGCTGGCTACTTCAAAAAGGTTTCCAAGAAATGATGTGTCCCCTTTTCGGACTGCACTTACAATTTTCTCAGTCTGGTCAATAGTCTTTTTCTTGAGTGCTTGGTATGAAACTCCCTGTCTTTCGACAATACTAAATTTAATAGCCTCAGGGTAAAAATCTGATGTCATATCCATTGGATATATTAGAGTATCATTATCACCATTATCATTAAATCCTATAGGTCTTTTAGCCATTTATCTAGTCTCCCGACTTTTAATTAAAGATTCTCTGAATACCTTTTCGCTATTCATCCTGCCACCAGAACCTGTTACAAATTTCTCTGCGTCTTCTAAGATAACCCTATCCCACACTGTAGGTGATATTTTAATTATCTTTGACCTTACACTATTCATATTATATTTATGAAGTGCAACCTTTGCAAACTTATACTTTCTAGCAGTTAATAGTATTTGTCTGAATGACTTAACCCGTAACCTAGTATCTTCTGTTATTTCAGCTTCATCAAAGAAAACCTTCATCTCTTCAAACAACTGTGTCCTATATTTGTAGTTTATATAATGAAAATTGATACCCTCAATTAATCTTCCACGCTTTCTAATAACAAAAATAAGAGGAAATCTGTCAAAGTATACATTAGTTGGTTCAGCAAGGTATCTGAAATAATACATATTTCCAGATAAAAATGTGCTTACCTGTTTACCTTCTATAGTCTTTAGTTTTGCAGTAGCCATTGTATGTATTTATAAGAGTTTTATTTGATTCCTAATTCTTTTTCTGTAATAACTATAAATTCCCAATCACGTTTCTCTGCATACTTCTTAGCTGCACCCCACTTAGCTTGATTCATTATATATGCCTTAATTTTATTCTTATAACTAACAGTCTGTCTTTGAGGTTTCTTTGGTGGAAAACACTGATTGTAGGGTTTTATCTCTATAATGTACTTCTTAGCCATTCCAGACCTTGATATCACCTTGGCATAGAAATCCACAAAATATCGTCTGGTACGCTTGTCTATCGGGTGATAGTAGGGTATTATGACAGTCTCGGAGCCCCATTCAAGGACTTTAGGGTTATTGTCTAAATACTTCATGTAGATACGTTCCCAGTTTGAACGGTGTTCACATTCATGGAGATTGCCAACATATTTCTCTTTGTTTCTTACCTTATATTTACCTACTTTTGGGTATTTTTTCATAAATGTCTTATAAATACAGTATACGGTTAAATGTATTTATAACAGGAGTAGAACAATGCCTAAAAAGTTTACAATAGACGACTTTAAAAGTAATATGAAATCGTTTGCTAGACCAAATCTATTTGAGGTAACTATAGACAAACCTGCTAAACTTATTTCGGATGACGAAGTAACAAGAAGATTAATATTCAGTTGTTATAGTGCTGTAATGCCTGGCATGACTACTGCGACAACAGATAAAGATGAGGGTTATCGTTCAATAGCCTATCAAAAAATATACGAAGATGTTAATTTAGGATTTTATCTTAATGGTGATATGAAAGAACTAAAGTTTTTTCAAGATTGGATGAAACTAATGATCCAACCGGAAGATAATCATGTCGGTTACTATGATGATTATAGAGCAGCAGTAACAATTAAAAATTTAGATAGAAAATTAGATAAAGTCTTGACCACTAAACTGATTGATGCATATCCAAAAGGAATAGCAGCTATGACATTAGATCAGGGTACTAATGATGACATAATGAAATTAGATGTTACATTTACCTATAGATATTATGCACAGACATATGGCAATCAAGAAGAAGTTGGAAGACCAAATAGTTCATTGATTCAGGGCCTCGGTGATAATACAGAAACAAGTGCTGAGGATGTACCACAAGATTTGTCTAGTGTTATTAAGAAAACAGGTAATGCAGTATTTGATAGTATAGGAAATGGGAGTTCAGGAAGTTTCGGATAATTAATTAATAACAATATCATTTTATATTAAGGAGACATTGAAATGGGATTACCAAGAATTGTAGTACCAGAGTACAGTTTAATATTACCTTCAGACGGTAAGGAAATAAAATACAGACCTTTCTTAGTAAAGGAAGAAAAGATTCTTCTTCTTGCTATGGAGAGTGATGATGAAAAAGAAATAGTAAACGCAACCAAAAATGTAATCAAAAATTGTGTCTTTGGTGATATCAATGTAGATGAATTGCCAATCTTTGATATTGAATATATTTTCTTATGGTTAAGAGGTAGAGCAAAGGGCGAGAAGATTGAATTGAAATACAAGTGTCCGTCTTGTGATAGTGACATACCATTAGAATTTAATATTGAGGATGTCAAAGTTATTAAACAAGAGGGACATGATAAAAAAATTGAATTGACTAATGATCTAGGTGTGATGATGAAATATCCAGATATGTTACTCCAGGCTGAAATAGAAAAAACTAAAGATGATAATCAAATCGAACAATTGTTTAAAACAATAAGATTGTGTATTGATTATATCTATGATGCTGACAAAATGTATGCAAACAAAGACCATACAGAAGCAGAGATGACAGAGTTTCTTGAGTCATTGACGGATGAACAGTTCCAGAAGATTTCTAAGTTCTTTGAGACATCACCAAAACTTAAACATGAAGTAAAGCTAGTATGTAATAATCCCAGTAAAGAAAAGGGGAAGAAGAAATCTGTTTGTGGTTATAAAGAAGACATGACTCTGGAGGGTTTGCAGTCTTTTTTCGCATGATCCTCTGCCATGAATCATTAGCAAATATGATGAATACTAATTTTTCCATGATGCATCATCACAAATACTCTCTTACGGAATTGGGTGATATGATTCCTTGGGAAAGAGATGTATATGTGGCATTATTAGTTAATCACATAGCAGAGGAAAATTCCAAGATGAAGCAAAAAGAACAACAAAATAAAGGGTAATACCAATGGCTGAAGAAAAAATTACTGAAAATGCTGTAGCAAAAGCAATGGCACCTTCGCTCGCAACTTTAAAGAATATCGAACAAGGTATATCCAAACTCGGTGCTCAAGGTAATCAGGGTGCTGAAGCTGCAACTGAAAGCAAAAGAGCTGAAAAGATATCAGTTGCTAATGAAGAAAAAACAAATACTTTATTAGGTGCTATGGTCAAGTCTTTGGCAGACTTAAATAAAAATATACTAGCTAGTATGAAGGGTGGGATTTTTAAAGGACTTGGAATACTTCTTGCTGGAATCACAGCACCAATTATTATAATGGTTGGGTTCTTCAAGCAATTAGCATTGGAATTTACATTTCTTAAAAAACTTACTGGTGGTGGACTAAAAAAACTATTTACGCCACTTAAAAATCTATTATCTGGTAAAGGGAAGATTGGGACGGCAATAAAAAATACTCTTAAATTTATTGATAAAGCGCATTTTGGAGTATTCACAAAAATTGGTAATTTCTTTAAGAGTTTTAGCACGTCGCCAGGTATTACTAAATTATCAAAGACACTCACAAGTGTTAAAACAAGTGTAAAGACAGGTATAACAGCAATAAAAAACTTGATTCAACCATTAGGGAAGTTTTTTGCAAGTATGCTGAAGCTGGGTAGAGGTTTTGTTTCAACATCCAAAACAGCAGCGAAGATTGTTGGGTGGGCAGGTGGTTTTGGTAAACTTTTAGGTAAAATATTTCTTCCTATCACCATTCTTATGTCTGCATTTGATTTTATAACAGGATTTATGGATGGTTTTGAAGAAGATGGTATCTTGGGTGGTCTGGAAGAAGGATTATCTAAACTGTTTAAAGGTTTAATTGGTATGCCTCTTGATTTATTAAAGAAGGTTGTTGGTTGGGCTTTAGGTTTAATGGGTTTCGATAAGGCTAAAGAGTCACTTGCAGATTTTAGTTTCTCTGACTTAATTGGTGATGTGATTGGTGGGTTTTTTGATATGGTAGATGGTGTTGTAAAATGGGTTAAAAAAACATTCAGCTTTGGGAGTATTGCTGAAGCACTTACATCCATGTTAAAACTAATCTGGATGCCTGCAATATTATTCAAGGAATGGTTAATTGATCCAGTAGTAGGATGGTTGGGTAAGATGTTTGGTTTTGATACTACTAAGTTCAAAGAGTTTTCTGTTTTTGACGGTATACAAACTTTGCTTGAAGATATGGGAAAGTTTTTTACTGATATATTTAATATTGATTTTAAATCAGTATTAAAACCAATGATCTTAGCAGTTCCAGGTGGAAAAGCTCTTTGGGCAGCTGCAGCTGGTTTAGGTAGTTTATTTGGTGGTGATGACAAAGCAGCTGCCGCCGCAGAGGAAAAAAGAAGTAAGAAACAAGAAACAAAACAAAGAGCTAGTGATGCAAGAACTGGTGGTGGATTTTTCAGTGATATTAAACAAAGTTTAGGTTTCGGACCTAAAGATAAAGAAGTAACAAGAGAACAAATGTCACGGGGTTCTGAAGGAACATCTGCTCAGGTTGAAAAAACTAGAAAGGCCAGAAAATTAATTGGTAAAGGAGCACTCCAGCAACTTAAAGAAGATGAGGGATTTGAGTCAGAAGTATATGAGGACACAGAGGGTATCAAGACTATTGGTTATGGATTTAACTTAGAAAGAGCAGGAACTCAAGATGCTCTTGCTGCAGCTGGTATTGATAAATCTGTTGCTGACTTAAAAAGTGGAAAAATGAATCTTTCAGAAGAAGAAGCTGAAAGATTAATGATGGGTGAAATGCCTTATTTCCGTCAAGCTGCAAAGAGATTCTTAGGTAAAGATAAATGGACACCTTTTCCATCGGATAAAAAAGATGCCTTAACCAATATGGCATATAATTTAGGTGAGTCAGGATTAAATAAATTTGTTAAACTAAGAGAAGCATTAAGGAATGGTGATTGGCAAGAAGCAAGTAATCAAATAATGTTTGATTCAAAGGGAAACAAATCTAAATATGCAGGACAAGTAAAGGGTCGAGCAGGTAGACTTGCATCTTCCTTTTCAGCTCCAGTTGCACCAGAAACGAAAACAGCCTCTTTAAATTCTTTACAAACAGAAAATGCACAAGGTAAGATGGGAAGTGGACAATCAGCACCTACTATAGTTAGTGCTCCACAAACAACTACGAATAACAGTAATTCATCAACAAGTTTGTTATTGCCACCAACTGCTAAAGATTCATTCTGGGATTCTGCGGTATAAAAATAAAGGGGGATGTCACCGAAACAGAATGACACAACATAACAAAAAGACATCCCCCAATATTATTTACTGGTCAGCTAACTTCTTGAAGTACGCAAGAGTAGAATCATCCTTTGCATCAACAGACGCAATAGGAGCACTAGAGTTCTCTTCAATAGTTTCAGAAAAGCTATCACCATGATTGGCAACAACTGTATTGAAACGTGCTTCCAACTCTTGATAACTCTTAAAGTTCTCTGGAGCTAGAATACTCTGAAGAGAATGTTGTTTCCCCCAAAGTTCTTCAAGTTTAGCATCATCACCACCAAGTAATGGTGCGGGTGTAGCAAACTCTGACTTATCATAATTTGCATAACCTTCTACTTGTCGAATCTTCAGTTTAAAATCAGCACCTGCCCAGAAATCAAATGGATTAATAGGAGTTTCATCTTTAAACTCTGGATTCATTTTACTTTCAATCTTCTCGAAAATCTTCTTACCATATCGAAACAAAAATACCTTACCTTCATTCTCAGCATTCAAGCTATCCTCAATGACCAGAATATTACTGTAGTAACTAAGCTTACGCTTACGGTCACGAGCAATACCCTTATCTGATTCAATACCTGAATTCCATAATGCAGTATTTGCTTTCGATACAGGATCATCAGTTCCTTTAGAAAGGTCTTTGCGTGGTGTAGTCAAAGAGTTCTCGATGTACCAACCACCGGGCCCTTTGAAACCATGTGTAAATATACTAACCCAAGGAACATCCTCATCTTTTGAAGCAGGAAGGAAACGAATGACACAATACCCGTTACCAGTTTTATCTTTCTCTGGCTTCCACATACGGTCATCTTCATAAGAAGGTTTCTCTGCTAGTTTCTCAACTTGCTTGGTGAGGTTTTGTAAATTTGCCATTCGGTTGTTCTTTAAATCTTTAAAACTCGACATATAATTCTCCTATTATTTCGTTATATTACTAAGTATCATTATGAATATAAGAACTGCTCCTAAACGTGGCATTGTTCTTATATCATCACACACATCACAAAGGCAATCTTGAACTTCTATCTTTCATCATGTTTAGTTCATATGCTTCTGCTTCTATCTTATCTTTTATAGACTTGTTTATCATCTTGGCAACCATTTCAATTTCACAATCAACATCATCAGTGTATTTTAAAATAGCTTCCATGTATGATATCTTTTTATCTCTTACCATTGCATCCAAGGTTTCATTAATATTTACACTCATTTAAGTTCCTTAATAGAATCGCAAATACCATACTTCTTTGATTCCTTGGCACTCAACCAAACATCAGTTGGTGGTAAAAGATATTGTCTTATCTGTTTCTCATTCAAACCTGTACACCTCTTATAATGATTAATCATCCTTTCAGTTGTAAGTTCAAATTCTTTACCAACAGCAACAAGTTCATGTTCCTTTCCCCATGACCCCCAACTATATTGATGAGACATGACAGAAGTGTTAGGCGTTAAAACTCTACGACCTTTCTCCCCTGATATGAAAATCATAAACCCAGCTGATGCTATTTGTCCTAGTCCAGTTGTATGAATAGGAATTGGGCATCCCTTCATTACATCTATGACAGCGAATGCTGCATTTAAGTCACCGCCAGGAGAGCAGATGATAATGTGCAAAGATTTTGGTCTTGGTCTTGTCCAACTCTTTGTTAAGATAAAGCTAATAAGGTCTTTACAAGTTTCTTGATTGACCTCGCTCATAAAAAGATATACGCCTTTATCTTCAGGAGAGGGCACAATAGGTGTTTCTTGATTTTTACCTGTCATCAGTACTTCTCCTTTAATAAAGATTATCTATAAGGATCAATATAGAAAATGTGATCTCCAATAATAGCCACCTTCAACATATTACGATTCCAATATGGGTCAACATCATACATATGATAATGAGTAGCACCATTTAAGAAATCATTAACCTTCCATCTTTCACCATAGTTTTTAATGTGTACTCCTGGCTGTTCCAACATTGCCTTTGCAATAGTTACTGCAACCTTCCACGCAATCTTATCTTTAGGAACATCAGATAACCCATCACAAAACCAAGAGAATTGACATCTATGTTTAATAATCTTTCCATTACGTCTATTTGCTTGTTTAACAACCTTACAAATAGAATTAGGAAATCTTCTACTTTCTACTCTATTTATAGTTACAAGTGAAACTGCTATCTGTCCTTTAATAACTTGATCTCTAGCTTCAAAGTAAATGTTTAATGCTAAACAATTAGTTTCCTGTTTAGCATTAGAAAATCCACTAAGAAAGAACAGTGCAAATATGAGTAATAATAGTTTCATAATAAAAGAAGGGGGGATAGTTTCCCATCCCCCGACAACTTAAATGCCCCAATGTGCATTGAGAACTTTACGACAAGCAAAAACATCTTTTGCTCCACCAGCAAGGTCGCAATCCTTGAAAGCAGTCTTACCAGTAGCAGGTGAAGTGTAAATCTCTACCCATCGAGGAAGACCCGTTGCATCTGACTCTGCTCGAGTCATCTTACGAGCATTCTTTGAACCTACTTTAGGTTGACCCATTTTTACTTTAGACATAATAATCTCCATAAAAGTTTACTTCAAGTTTCGTGATGAGACATTCATCACTTCAATATAACCATTATACCACAATGGTTTTCGTTACACAAGGAAAAAGTTTCCCTTGTTTTTGGAGCGGGAGGTGGGGTACGATCCCACGACCTTCTGTTTGGCAAACAGATGCGCTACCACTGCGCTACTCCCGCTAATAAGTAGCAGTTTTTCTGTTTCGAGGAAAACTGCCAAACCCAAGCCCTACTTAAGCGGCAATAGCTAAATCGTAATCATTAGCGTTTATCATTTTGAATGATTGATAACCGAGCCATCATTCTTCTCGGTGCTGTCCGTATACCTTCCAATTGCAATCGAAACCGGCTATCCCCCGTAAGTGGAGGATGGGGGAATCGAACCCCCGTCTTACAACATTCCGTTATACAGATTATACAGCAATCTTCGACAGTTCATATAATACAACTGCCAAAGCCAAAACTGCTACTAAAAATGCAGATATCTCTACCCAATGTTCATTCATGTCACACCTTATCTTTTTTTAATTCACCTAATTTTTCATGGAGATTTTCATAGAGAGCATTGATAGTTCCGTTGTTTTCTATATGAACATCAACATCCTTACCACTCAATCCATTCTCACTCGCATGACCTCTATCTAATATAAGTTCTTGATCTCTACTAATGTATATAATCACTCCACCCATATCTCGAATCCAATAAGATTCATTAGAAAAACGAACATCTGTAATAACAATAGGCTTGCCAGGATTATCCTCTGCAAACATCTTAGCATTCTTTACCCATACATTGACATCAATAGAACGGGCAACATCTGTTCCTAATAGTTGATAAAGTTGTCTCGGCGATCTACCCCAAGGTTCAATACATTTTTCTTTATTCTTAACTTGTTCATCTGACAGATTGAACATTGCCTTCGCACCATCTTTCAAAGGTTTTGCAAAGTAGTAATGTAGATAATCATATTTATCAATCAAGTATTTTCCAGCAGTATCTTTACCACTATTAGCTTTACCAGCAAATCCAATAATTCTCGGAAACATTATCACTCCTTAACAAGTTTAATATTAAAATCATATAAGTTAGTATTAATCATATTCTTCTTACACATTTCAGTAATTCTGTTTCTCTGCTCTTCTTCACTTTGATTATCATCTAATGTGAGATTATAAACTGCACCATACAAAACTTCTGTTATCTCATTGTAAC
>Ga0307995_1001849_pt1 | contig 12817 bp, 13 predicted proteins | sample EllFjometagen262_FD_203132 | JGI IMG/M metagenome (GOLD analysis project Ga0307995, IMG submission 203132) | Marine microbial communities from Ellis Fjord, Antarctic Ocean - #262 | ecosystem: Environmental > Aquatic > Marine > Unclassified | place: Southern Ocean | collected 2014-11-02
AAGATACATATCAGCGTGATATATTCCTATGATTGGGGTATCTGCTATCTCTACCAACTCATCGTATAGAATTGTGTGTCCCAATCTCTTAGGTCCATCGTTTCTAATTGCTTTGAAGTTTGGGTCGTTTACCATCATATCCTCACACCACGCCCAAGTTCCATCGTTACTGAAATCATCAGCAACACATATCGTTGGTTCGGGTCCGCCATTCTTTCTGATTGAGTCGTATGACCATTTCAGGTAGACTAAATTATTCCTACTCGGTTGTATAAAACTTATATCTTTTTTACTTATCATAACTTCATTTTTTCTTTAAATATACCTTCACTATAATGATTGGAGTATAATTCTTTTGTTAATATACGATTTTCTTCGTAGAAATCCAAATCATTCCATAGTTTATTTACTAATTTTCTTGCAGTTTCCATATCACCATCTCTAACTGATAGATTTGGGTGTAGTATTCTCTGTGTATCCAGCGTATCGTAACCAACACAAGGAATCCCTAAGAAACTACAGTTCAATGCGAATGTACCGGCTGCATGAGTTCTCATCATATGAATACCCACTTTTCTCTTTGATAATTCTGTAATCCAATCTTGCCATACTAAATACGGTAATTGGTTAATACCCAATGATGTTTCGTTTTCTTCACGTCTACCCATCATAGGTTGGTATATATCTTCAGTAACACTACTAGCTAACATAAACGAATCAAACCCACCGTACCACGATTTCATATTACCACCTATCATAATGCCATTACGTTCATCAGACCCTACTATATCATCTGATACAGCCTCTTCTATCATAAGTGATTGTAATACCCTTACATCTTTATGATTAGTTAACCCTTTATAATATTCTCTATCGTGTTGATTATGAGTGTATATGATATCAGCTGATGTTAAGTTGTTAAAGTAATGTATTTGATTTTCCAATGGATAATCTTGGTAATACCAAAATGGTCCTTCTTGCATTACTGCTACCTTTGTACAATATCGTTTTAATTTTTCTATATCAACCCACTCAGGATGATTTTTAGAGTTTATTGCTATTCCCAAATCATACACCTTAGTTGGGGTGTCGGTTAGATTATAATGGTCTGCATCCATTGCAACCATCCAAGCAAACTCCGTTCTCATATTTTTATAATCACGTGGGAATTTACTGTCTGCGGTTCTCATCTCGCTAAAAAATGCTACTTTCATATTATTTTATATATGTTTGATTTATTCTAAATTCCTCTAACCTATACATATTCTTTTTAAAACATTGATAGTTTGAATGAAACGATTGTAACACATCTCTATTAAAATAATTGTGATGTTGTTGTGATTTAAATTCTTTTAACATTTTCATTTTGACCTGATATGTATCTGTTATATCGATGAACATATTTGGAATCCATTCATTTTGAGTGCTTGGCGATTTATACTCAATCAATGAGATTGGCACAGTTCTATTAGGCCATAGCCCCCTCGTTAAAGCAGGTCCGAAGTTATAAATTAGTTTATGTTCGAAATGTGAATCAAGCTGAGATGTGGTGCATATACAATCATAGTTATTCTCTTTTAAGAATGATGTTTCTATAAAGTTAACCCACTCATCTTCACCACGCTCTTTTAGAAATTGGGATTTTGAGAAATGTAGATTTACATTCTGAGCCTTGGATACATCCCAAGCATTCTCAACTTCATTTAACCTTGATGTATTAGTGGTTTTATCTAAATCACCACCATTAGATAGGCATAAGACATCGAATATAGTATCACTACATTTTAGTATTGTCCCAGCCATACTATATTCCACATCATCGGGATGTGGTGATAAGCATAACACTCTGTTAAACCCTAATAATTTCATATATTCTTTAATTTTGTAATATCCATACTCACATCGGTGGGTATATTATTTGATAAACTCTTTGAATTTACATTAATATTTGTTTGTTTTGCTAAACTTAATAATGTTTTAGTATCAGTTCCAATATTAAATATACCACTTTTTTCTTGATTAACCAAATTAATTATGATTTTACTTATTACGTCTACATAATCAAAATTACCAATCTGTAATCCTACGTTTGGATGTGGGTATGGTATTTTCTTATGGCCACCACGTAATATTAAATAATCATTTGATTTAAGTTCGATATACCCATCTGCTAATAATTTACTATATGAGTACCAATTCTCTGCATGTACGGGTACATCATCTTCTGTTGGAGTTCCTGTTGAGTTAGCGTAAACATAATCAGTTGATATCTGAACTAATTTAATTTCATGTTTATTACAAAATTCAACCAGATTCACAACACCATTGTAATTAACATCGATATGAGATTTCTTATCAGTTGAGTATGTGTTTGTGTTTGCAACGCAATTAATTAAGACTGTGGGTTTGATATATCCCACTATACCACTATGTGGTGTTCCGAACCACTCTAAAATAGTATCGGTAAATGTAGAAATATCAGTTATATCAAATGGTATTGGTTGTGAATCCCATCCCAGATTTTCTCTACATCGATAATCCCATCCAGTTTGATTTACCAATTCCTTACCTAATAACCCGTATCCTAAAACTAAAACATTCATACTATACTACTTTAAAATATTCATTAACCCAATAGATTACATAATCGATATCTTCCTCAGTCATTGCTGGGTGTACTGGTAGTGAAATTAACCTTAACCATTCGTTATCTGCTATAGGATACTCCCTATCCGGATGAGTTAGATTCTTTTTAATGATTTCGTATTTGTGTAGTGGTTTAAAGTGTACTGATGTATGTACATTTTTACTAGCTAAATAATCTATAAGTTCACCCCTATGTTCAGCGGGTACTTTAGCGCAATAGTATTGAACTGTATCTGTGTATGGTGGTCTTTCAACTATAGAAGTTAATTCATTATTATATCTCTCTTGTATATGTTGTCTGTGATTTAATATTTCAGGAAGTTTCTTCATCTGCTCTAAACAAATTGCCGCCATTATATCAATCATATAACATTTGTAACCAATCTTATCTACTTCATAATCCCAAGTATACCCCGGCTTACCAGTTACAGTATCACCTTTATTTATCCTTGAATAAGTCGATGTTACACCGAACCAAGTCATCTCTTTAAGTTTGTTATATAACTTCTCATCATTTAGAGTAATCATACCACCATCACCACAAGGCATTGTCTTAACTGCTTGAAACGACCAAATTGCTACATCACCCTTTGTTCCTGCACCATCGGTTAATGGACAGCTATGAGCACAATCTTCAATTATAAACCCATCATAAAATTCTCTAATTTCATCTATTGGAGCTGGAACACCTGCTTGATTTACGGCTATGATTGCTTTTGTGTTTGGTGTTATACTATGTTTCACATCTTCAACATCAAGACACATTGTTATTGGGTCAACATCAACCACATTTGTAGTAACATTATGTTGCCATAATGGTATCATAGCAGTAGCCATAAATGATATTGTTGGATTTATAACATCACCATCTGTAATTTCTAATGCTTTTAACACTAAATCAATTCCATGCGAATTACTAGTGACTGCAATAGCATATTTAGCACCACAGGCTTCTGCAAACTCTTTTTCAAATTGTGCAACCTTTGGTCCCTTACCCCACCAACCACTTTCTATGACTGCTGTTAATGCTTCGATTTCTTCTTTACCGCCATGTGGTCTTAGTACAGGTAACATTGTTTCTCTAATTTTCATATCTTATCTTAATTTATTTATAAATGTATCAACATCTAATTGTATTTCATCTTTAGCTACTTTTGATAATTTTTGGTTTTCCTTCTCCACATCATCAATATGTAATCCACACTTAGTTGCATTAGCTCTATCAAACCTAGTTATCATATGACGTGAACCTGCCCAATGATGATATATTAAATCACCATATAATCCAAAATAGATTGGGTGTAAATTTACTTCATTACTACGGGTCATTGGTTTCCATTCTATTTTATGGTGGCTCAGCCAGCTGATAACACCACCCCACCAATTACTATTTCTGGGTTGTAGTTTGGTTAGTGCATCTGTTAACCCATCGTTTAGAAATTTGGATGTGAATGCATAATAGGCTGGATGGGGTGTATGTAATGTAGTATCTGCTTCATGTAATGGTTCTTTCATAGCGATGAATTTATTATCATTTACAAATTTAACATATTTCTCATCGATATCATTTATAAAAAATGCATCCGAATCTATCTTTATCACAATATCACCCGGCCCCATATTCTTTTTTATATGAGGTACACAATATCTAGTACCATCCATATTATGGAATTTACTACCCTTCTTCATTGTATGTTGATATAAAAAATCAACTTCACTTTCGAATGATTCATACATTTCAGGCATTGCAGCGTGTGCCATATATGTTTTGTATGGTACTTTAATGTGCTTTTTTATTGAGTCCAATTGTATTTTAATCCAATATGGGTCCTGATAATGTGTTGATGTAATGTGTATCATTTTATGTTTTTATATAATTCATTGTATGTTCGTTCCATCCAATATGAAACGTGTCTATCGTTTTGAGGGATTGCATTAAAGTGATATACCCACCCAGCATCTAAAAAGTGTAACTCATCAGTAAACCATGAATGTGATGGGATATGTAACAGATTCTTTCTGAACATATCTTGTAGATTATATGCCTCTGATAATTTGGTTACTTCAATGTTATGTTTATTCAACATAAAATTTACAATGGTTTGCCCGGTACTTGCTTTTATCCTATCCCTATGTGTTTTAATCTCCTCACCACGATTTAAGAACATTTCTTTCATTTCGTTAAAAAATGGTTTATGTGTTTTATTAACGATTACAAATCCAGTATTGAAATAATCATATGGTTTAACTAACGGTTCATTCGGGAACATTGCAGCTCTCCAATCCCTTACACTACGAGTCATCCACTCATAACACCCATTGTTAACAACGGCTGAGTACTTATGTTCGGTTTCGTTAAAGAAGTTCGGACAATCGGGATGTACTATTGTATCTGCATCTACTATTAGAACTTGGTCGTAATCGATATCATTATGTTCTAATATATCAAATACCCACTCCCTCTGCATTATGATTGGAAATACTTCCGAATCCATAATTGGCTCAGTCCACTCCAATAGTAGTACATCATTCTTATCACACCAATGCTGCCAACTCTTTACTGAATAGTGATATGGTGTACTTCTACCATTTCCCAAATTTACATTGGGTATAAATACTACGTTTTTCATATACTGTTTATTAATTCTATCATATTCGGTGGTTTCATTGTTGAGTTATGAGCTTTCATATCATCTAATTTATCAAGTTCGTAAACACTTTCTAAATCAATAACACCCCATTGGTTATAGAAGTTATCCTTAATAACGTTTATAGGAACTAAATCATAAAATACCATCTTACGCTTCTGTGAGTTCCTTAGAATCGTTCGTACTAAGTGTGGTGGTATCTTATCAAAATCAAACTCATCATTTGATGCCATTTCACCTGCTAATGATACATAACCACATATTTCATCATTGTCATCAGTTATTAGATTTAGTAATGATGGTGCAATTCCATTTAGAAATCCAGACGATAATGCTTTTCTGAAATTCTCTAATCTACAATATTCGGGGTGGAAAATCTTTGCAAAGTAACCATCCGATTTATAAACTGCTCTACCTTGATTAACACCACCTACGATTCGGGTGTACTTATCTTTTATAAGTTCCATTGATGTTAAATCCAAATCGTTTACATTTACCATTGGTGCCATTGCAGGTAACCCCCATTTGTAAGATTCGATAGTATTGAATGGATATCCCAACTGAGATTCAGATTTAAAGAAGTTTCGAATACCATCCCAATCTGATTCATCTCTAAGTGTTAAATCCATATTCTTTCTTGCGAAATAGAATCTAGGTTCTAAGAATTTATACCCATCTATTTCTATACAAAAGTTTTGTAATATATCATCATCACCATCTGCTCCAAAGTAATCAAACTTTTTTCGGTTCTCATCAAATAAATCAACTCCAGCTGGAAACTGTATATTCTGCTTTCTAAGGTTAGATGAAATGATTATATCCAAATCATCGTTATCTCGTATACCCATTACACTTAGTATAGAACTCTGACATAAGCAATACTCACTTCTGTCTATACCCATATCATCTAACTTAGATAATAAGTTTATCTTAGATGTTAGTTTACTAGTCCGTACTTTAGTAACATATTCATTAGCATCATTGAGTCTAACTGATGGTATCCCGTAAATGTAATCAGTTTCCATATAAAATGGAATGTACTTCTCACCCCTAACCAGTCTACCAATCATAGCATATGCTCTATGCATACTATGTTTAATAAACCCATTGTTAAATTCAATGGGGGTTGTTTCTAAATAATGCTGAATTGTATCATCACCCATTGGTATTAGTGTGTTGTAATATTCCTCAGTCATTTCACTCCATCCTAAATCGTGGTGGTTTGCTACATCATGTCTGAATCCCGCCATCATACAGTTGTAATACTGCCAATTATCAGAGGTTAAATCGGATGGAATCCGATTATTAATCCAATATTTTACAATATCCTTTACATACTTCAATTTACCATTGAGAGTCATAATCTGCTTACTTGGGCCGCCGTTGGCGACTTCCATATTTAAAAAATACTCTAAACTTATCGGTGAATACATAATTATCTTTAATTTTATTTAAACAAATATACGAAATTTATCCCACATTACCAAATTAAACGCTCTCAATATAAGTGTCATCTATTTCATTCTCTTTTAGGATATCATTCATCCAAAAACAAGCTATCAATGTGGTATCGCCTATGTTCTGTAGGTTATGGGTATAATAAACGGGTGTATCAAACACTACGTTATTATTGCCACTTATCTTATATTCAATAACTTCATCAGTTCCCACCTTTCTCATACTAACTAAAGCATCACCTTCTAATATACAGAATCTCTCAATTCGTTTTGTATGAAAGTGATTTCCTCTAATAGCGCCTATGTTTGGTTTTGTTGTTGAGTAAAATATCTGGCCTTCTGTTTTAGATATTACTAATTCTGATAAACTTCCACGCTCATCTGTGTATGTATCTATACTAAATAACCTATTATCATTATCAATATATGACCTGAATGTATTGAATAGATTTAACTCAAATTCACTTAGTAATTCGGGTATCTTATTTTTAGTTAGATAATTATCCTTAAATCTCAATAGAGTATTATATACATACTTAGTACTAACCGTATCAGTATAATTTACTTCTATTCGCTTATCTAATATAACATCTAATATCTGAGCACATAAGTCCTCAACGTATAACAAATTAACATCATTATCAGTTACCGATAAATCTTCCCCTTTTATTATTTTATCACAAAATGTAGCTATAAACGAATTATAATTTGGTTTGCAGAATGGACCGTATATGTTAGGTAACTTAATAGATTTAAAATCATCAGTCCAATGTTGAAACATCTGAATGTTATCCCGTCTCCACTTACCATACAAATCATCATCATCTTCATGTATTGATGAGGTGTATATTATAGATGGTCTACCCTTAACTTCATCTAACCTCGTTGTCAACCCTTCAGCCGATTTGATGTTATCAATATATAGTTGATGTACATCACCTTTATTACGTTCCGCCATATGAACTATAACATTACATCGTTTTAATTCATCATCATTATCTAACGATTTTGATAGACGTATTACTTCAACCCCATCACATTTATAATTTAAATATGCCCAGAGATGATACCCTACAAATCCATATGAACCATGTATGCCTATTACCATTATATAATCACTTTATTTCTCTTCAAAAATCCAGCAGTATCAGATGTTATGTGGAGGTTTGAATTGAATGGTTGGTGGTCATAAGATTCATTTGTTTTATCATACCCAATTAGATAGTAATCATCATACTCAGTTGTACGTTGAAATTCAATCTCACTAATCATATCCTCATGTAGCTTTTCACCATTTTTAATTGGTATCTTATGAAACTCAATATCAGGCTTACCAAGAGAATCTGCTATAGCTTTTGCTAAATCAATAATCCTTAATGATTCTATTTTTGGAATCGCTATCTTACCATGTGATTCTGGGTGGAAGTATGCCCACTCAATTAAATCAATGGCTTGGTCTAATGTTAATAGGAATCGAGTCATACCAAAATCTGTAATTGGTAATGATGTTGCACCCTCTTCAATCATACGCTTAAACACAGGTATAATAGAACCAGTCGAATTCAATACGTTCCCATATCTAGCCATAACCACTTTAATATCTGATTGTTGCTTTGCAAAGTTAACATATATCTGTTCGGCGATTGCCTTAGAGTTACCATATACATTAACCGGCTTACACGCCTTATCAGTTGAAATGAATACTAATGTTTTTATTTTATGAGTACATTCTTGGATGGTATCTATTAAGTTCTGATGGCCTATGATATTTGTTTGTACGGATTCGTAACTATTATCTTGACACACCCAAACAGTTTTCACTGCGGCTGTGTTTACAATAACGGTTGGCTCGAACTCATATAAACACCTGACTAATGATGGTTTATCTTTTACATCACCCAATCGATATGTAACATTTGGGTACTTAACACGCATAGCTTCCTGCTTATGTTCACTACGTGATAACACCATAATCTCACTGTCATCATAGTATCTATCGGCAAGTGTACTACCCAATGCACCAGTACCACCTATTATTAAAATTCGCTCGTATTTCATATCTCTTCTATTCTTTTAGTTTTATCACAAATTAGTAAATCGTATGCTGGCTTTTCACCGACACTTAGGTAATGATATTTACACCCCCACTCATCTAACTGACCTCTGGTTATCTCATAGTAATCAATACCACTCCATGAACCCCTAGCAGTCCAATAGGTTATCTCATTACCATCATCAAACAATTTATTTATCTTGTCGATATTACCCATATTTGGTTGGGAATTTTTATACCCAAGTCTTTCAACATCATCGTAGAAACATATCGTTTCATCTATATCTACAAATATTCTCATACTACTATTTCATTATAATATCTTACAACGGTTATCTCATCCGGTTCACCCGCAATCATTGATATGAATTCTCTATTTTCTAACCTTAATATTAACTCTATAAAGTTAACTCCAGCTAATGTTGAGAAATATGTGCCACCACCCAATCGGGGGTTTACCTCTATTACTTTAGGATTCCCATTCTCATCTTCTTTAAGTTGAATGCAAACAGGCCCTTTTAGGTTTAAGTGAAGTGCTAACCGATGACATATCTTTTCTATTTGACCATCTCTGATAATTTGCCCCTTTACCGAGATTCCAGCTTTCACTTGTAATCGGATTCTTGGTACTATTGATACCACCTGACCAATCATATCACATAATACATCAACTGTATATTCCTTGCCACCTAAGTACTCTTGGAATATGTAATCATCATGTAACCCATTAACATCGGATAGTTTATTAATCACCATACATCCCCTACTACCAGAACCCTTATTTGGTTTAGCGAAGAATGGGTATTTGAAATCCATGTGGTTTCTGGATGTTAATGGTAATGAGAACTTATCTTTACACATATCATAGAATAACTTTTTATTCTGGCATATTGCTATTGTATTATAATCTGACATAAACACACTAACACCCATACCCTCTAACAGTATTTTATGGGATGCGAAGTGTTTTATATCTGCATCACCTGTAGGTAGTATTAAGTTGATATTTTCTTTTTTAATTATATCTAACACCACTTCCCAATACTCACTACTATCTGAATTTGGAACTACATAGCTTTCATCAGACATTAACCCACCCACTGCTAGCGGGTCGGCATCTATTGATACAACCTTACCTTTAAAGTCAATATCCTTTAACGATTTTATTACACCCACAGCCGCAGGGCCGCCTGAACAACTTATTAGAATATTTCGCATTACATATAATTTATTTTGTTAACAAAGTTCCCACTTTTGAATGGGTCTTTTCTTGGTTTCCCATCTAAATGAGCACCATGTAGTGGTCCGTAATTTTTATTACCCAATACAAATGTGTTGGAGTATTTAGCACACCATAAATTCATACCACTTTCATTACCAACATTCATATCAGCATTACACTTAATGTACATTTGCTGTCTGATAGTTAACCCTAATGGCTTTACTGATATTGAGTTGGGTATGAATTTTAAATCAGTTTCATCTATAGGAGTTTCCCCATAATAAAACCACGTCATATCACTATTTTCTTTAATCGTATCCGTAAGTAATTCGGAGTTTGCAGTTGTACCGTATGTTGATGAAACACTCACATATCCAAATTGTTCTGGAAATGGTAGTAATTTATTACCGAATTCAATCTCTTCTTCTGAAAAGTATATATCGGGAGTTGAATCTATTATCTCACTTTCATCGAATTGCCAGAACTTTAACATCTGATTTATTAATGGTATCTCAGAATTATTAACATCATATATACGATAATGGTCATGGAATACCTCACCATCTATTTCATCTACAAAGCCATCTACATATGGATTATTTTTAAATATATCCTCACTTATGTTTGATGCGTCATATACACCGTACCCCCACGTTTGTAACATATCCCCAAATATATTATTTAACATTACCTTTGATGGTACATACACTTTACAGTTAGGGTACTTTGATTTTAACAACCGAGGCATAGCTGATATAAGACACCAATCTCCAATACCATGACAAGTTCTCATAACAAGAAACTCGCCACCATCAAGATATTCATCGGGTATGTACATAGGTGAATCTATGTCGAACCCAACACGCTTCACCTCACCAGCGCTTCCTAATCTATTATCAGTTATTCTATAGAATACCATATTAACTTGTCATTAAATAATTATACAATTCATTTGATGAATCTACTGCAGTAGATATCTTACCTGAAAATATCGAATAACTGCTATCTGTTTCTTTTCTTACCATACTTGGCCTGGCATCATCATAATCCCTATCAGAAAGTACAGTTCTAATTGTGTACATTGACCCAATATGTTCAATTTCATCTATATCATTCAAAAACTCTTTAACTGATTCTTTGAACTTATCTATGTTTGTAATTGGTGGATTCTTAATAATACCGTTGTTAATCAAATCCTTAAATTCATCCGGAATATGTGGATACTTACCTATGTTAGTAGAATGAATGGCATGAACAACATTACCCATTACATGATAATCAGTATCCGAATATGGGTCAATACACATAAACGGGCCATCCATAACAACAATACCAATTCCTTTATATTTCTTAGGTAGTTTTACTACTGGCTTTTCACATAATTCAAATTGGTAATTTTGTGGTTTTTCTGAAAACGAATTGATATTAGCATATGTACAATTTATTATATAATCATATTCGGGTACCATATCATCTAAAAATTCAGAGCCCAATCTAATATTAATATTGGAATTGTTTAACTTCCCTTTACATATATTATATAACTTAGTAGGGTCGAATAGGGTTTCATCGACTGCATATATTGATTCTATCGATTCCCCGTTTATTAAATCAGTATCAACTTTTTTGAAATCTAAATTAATTGAGCTCATAAAGGATTCATATTTAGACGTGTTCACCTTACTCTGCCTAGCGGCGATGGCGTAATATTGGTTATTACCATCTACTTCACAATCGTATTCCTTTAAAAATGTATCAGTTCCCCTCTTAGCTGATATTGCCGTATCTACACTTCGTGGGTAATGATATCCCCTATGTAATCTATATTGATTTATGGAACTGGCATTTTGAAGTATATCGGTATTCTTTTCAAATAAATCTACATCAAAGGTACTATCCAATTTTAATGCAGCTGTGATACCAAATATACCCGCACCAATAACAGCCACTTTAGGTTTATAGTGGGATAATCTATCTAATACTTTCTGAGCTTTTAGTGTTAAGTTATTATTTGATTCAAAGTCAATAGTTTCGCTGAACACTTTATTAAACATATAATCTAAAAGATTTAGATTAGTTCTAAAATCATATGTAAATCCCCCGAGCTTTACTGTTTTGCGCTTATTAGTATTTACTCTATCATAACAAAATGTAACATCGCCAATTGTGAATTCTTTTTTGTTTACTTCATTTTTATTGAATACTACTTCACCAGATAAATCATATCCTAAATAAATAGCTATGTATATATCGTGGTATGTTAATGCATTAAATATAGTATCGTTAAATGACCCATATTTATTCCAATTGAACTGTATATCATTTAAGGTTAATGGGATATTACTAATTATAGGGTTATATAAAAATATATCATCGATGTATATCCTAACATTAAACACCTTAGAAAGATTAATAAGTTCTTTAGATTCATCGTATGAAAGAGTCATTGGCTTTTCAACAAAAACATTAACACCATTCTCTATGAATTGCTTACATAACCTATAATGTGATTCAGTAGAACTTGCGATTACGACCCAATCAACATCAAATGAATCTTCTATTATGATATTACGCCCCACAAAGTATCTAATATCATACTTATGCTTTAACGTATTGTGTATCTTTTTACCAAAATACCCCCGACCAATAATACCAACTTTAATCATATCTATTTATAATGTGTTGTAATATGCGTTTTGCTTCTCTTGTCTATCAATTGTCTTTGGGTGATATAATGCTAACTCTTCCATTAAAGGTAAATTAGAAATAGTAGTATGTCCGATTAAAGTTT
>Ga0307995_1001850_pt1 | contig 12815 bp, 11 predicted proteins | sample EllFjometagen262_FD_203132 | JGI IMG/M metagenome (GOLD analysis project Ga0307995, IMG submission 203132) | Marine microbial communities from Ellis Fjord, Antarctic Ocean - #262 | ecosystem: Environmental > Aquatic > Marine > Unclassified | place: Southern Ocean | collected 2014-11-02
CGGTGCTACGGCTCTGCGTCAAATAAGGGCCATCGGCAATGATATGCGGCTTGACGACGGCATGGGCAATTGCGGCAAACAAGGCCAGTGGGTCCCTGTTGGGGTGGGGCAGCCCTCTTTGTTGATCGGTGGTCTCACAGTTGGCGGATCCGCGACCTAACGCGAAGATTTGGCCCCTATTTACCCTCTATTAACCATACCTACCCTAGCCTTAATTGAACGTAAACCTTCGAGGCAAAATTGGCACAACACATAGGTACATCGGTATAAACGGCCCGAAGTCCTATCAGTGAAGATGACCGGATCACACGATTGCGATTGTTGCGCTAGCACCGGGTCGGACCTGCCACCTATGCCCGGTTGATCGAGGAACATGGCAGCGCGACCAAAGCTTTGGAGGCCTTGCCCTAATTGGCGCGCAGCAAAGGTGTTAAAGGCTATAGCGTTTTAAGTAATCATGCCGCGTAGCGGGGATTTTTCAGCGGCAAAAATAAACTTGGCGCAAAGCTGATCTTCGCCGAAGAACTAGGCTATCCTAGTCTTTTGGCCGAAACCACCGATGCGCTACCCTTTCTATGGGTTTTGGGCAATCCAGAGTGGCTCAACCGACCAGAGATTGCTGTGGTGGGCGCGCGCAACGCGTATTCTTTGGGCACGCCTATCGCCCATCGTTTGGCCGCAGGCTTGATGGAATCCAGACTCATCGTTGTGTCTGGTTTGGCACGCAGCATTGATGCCGCAGCTCATGCGGCCAGTCTTGATCACGGCACCGTGGCGGTGCATGCGGGTGGTGTCAACATTGTGTATCCTGCGGAAAATACAACACTCGCCAAATCCATTTTGAACCAAGGCGCCCGCCTCTCAAAGCAACCTATTGGCGTTAGCACGACAGCAAAGTTTTTCCAAAACCCAACCGCCTGATCTCGGGCCTGTGTCAAGCGCTAATGGTTATGGAAGCTGCGGCAAAATTGAGCACCTTCATCACCGCCCACCAAGCCCTCGACCAAGGTTGCGAGGTGCTGGCTGTACCCGGCCATCCGATTAATGTCCAAGCCTCCGGCTGCAACATGCTGATCCGTGATGGGGCCTGCTCGGTGCGCAGCGTCGATGATATCATACAAACCCTCTACTTCGCTTCATCGCACCCACCGCCTGACCACCGCATGAGACAGGACCAGCAAGGAGGCCTGACCAACCAAATTTGCCTCTTCCCCAGAGCCAATCGCGCGCGCAGCCGGCAAGAAGTCGAAGCTTTGCTCCGCCAAATTCTCAACCGCATGAGCCTACCCCAATGGACGAAGATCAGCTGATCCGTGACCTGAAAATACCCACCGCACATGTAGCCCCAGCATCACAAAACTGGAGTTCTCAGGCAGCATAGAACGGCAGCCAGGAGGGTTGTTGGCCAGAATATCTACGCATTAATTTTTTCTTTTTTGTCGAACCTCCATTGACAAATTGACCATGCACCCCCTTTTTGACCCAAATATTTCTCTTAATTTACAGGGTGTCCCCATGGCTGTTGTTGTTGTAGAATCTCCTGCTAAGGCTAAGACTATAAACAAATATCTTGGTCCAGGATTTACGGTATTGGCCTCTTATGGGCACGTGCGTGATTTACCTCCGAAAGACGGATCTGTTGATCCAGACAATAATTTTGAGATGCTTTGGGAGGTTGGAGCAACAAGTAAAAAGCATGTGAAGGCTATTGCCGACGCACTAAAAGACGACAACGAACTGATCCTCGCGACCGACCCGGATCGCGAAGGCGAAGCCATCAGTTGGCACCTACAAGAGACCCTCACTAAACGCCGCGCGATTAAAAAAGATACGCCAGTCAGTCGAGTAGTTTTCAACGCGATCACCAAGGCCGCTGTCACCGAGGCGATGAAAAATCCCCGCCAAGTCGATATGGAACTGGTTGAGGCCTATTTGGCCCGGCGCGCCTTGGATTATTTGGTTGGATTTAAGCTGTCGCCAGTCCTATGGCGCCGCCTGCCGGGTGCTAAATCCGCAGGGCGCGTGCAGTCTGTCTGCCTGCGTCTGATTGTTGACCGTGAGATGGAAATTGAGGCGTTTAATGCGCGTGAATATTGGTCTGTGGGCGCCTCTTTGAGTACCCCACACGGTCATATTTTTGATGCGCGCCTCACAACTTTGGGCGGCAAACGCCTCGACAAATTTGACATCGCTAATGCGACCGAGGCAGAACTGGCCGTACAGGCGGTGACTAGCCGCGATTTGATCGCAACTTCCGTTGAGGCAAAACCCGCCAACCGCAACCCTTCCGCGCCGTTCATGACCTCAACTTTGCAACAAGAAGCCAGCCGCAAATTTGGCATGGGCGCACGCCAAACCATGTCAGCGGCGCAGCGTTTGTATGAAGCAGGGCTGATCACCTATATGCGGACCGATGGCATCGATATGGCCCCCGAAGCCGTGCACGCCAGCCGCGACGTGATTGCAGAGCGTTACGGCAAGCAATATGTTCCTGCCTCACCACGTATGTATAAAAACAAGGCTAAAAATGCGCAGGAAGCGCATGAATGTATTCGCCCAACAGAGCTGGATCAAGCGCCAGACAAGATCAATATCTCCGACAGCGATCAGAAAAAACTCTATGACCTGATCTGGAAGCGCACAATTTCTAGCCAAATGGAAGCCGCCCGGATGGAGCGCACCACGGTTGAAATTGGCAGCTCCGACGGCCAAGTAGGCCTGCGCGCCACAGGACAAGTTGTTTTGTTTGACGGGTTTATGCGGGTCTACGAAGAAGGCCGGGACGATTCCGTTGTGGATGACGACGACAAGCGCCTGCCTCAGATTTCTGCGCAAGATCCTCTTGTTAAGAAATCTGTGGCCCCGGAACAGCACCACACCCAGCCGCCACCGCGATATACTGAGGCCAGCTTGGTCAAACGCATGGAAGAGCTGGGCATTGGCCGGCCATCAACCTATGCTTCCGTTGTGACAACAATCCAAGATCGCGACTATGTACGTAAAGAGAAAAATCGCCTGTTTCCGGAAGATAAAGGCCGTTTGGTCACCGTCTTTTTGAGCAGTTTTTTCCGCCAATACGTGGGCTATGAATTTACTGCCAATCTGGAAAATGAGCTCGATGATGTCTCCGCTGGGGAGCGGCAATATCGCACCGTTTTGACTCGATTTTGGAAGGATTTCAAAGTCGCCGTTGATGAGGCGATGGACCAATCAATCACGGAAGTTCTTGAAAAAATTAATGATGTTCTCGAACCGCATCTCTTTCCTGTTGAGGAACCTGGTGTGGACCCAAGGGTGTGCAAAAACTGTGGTGAGGGCCGTTTGTCGATGCGCACCGCGCGCTCTGGCGGGGCCTTCATTGGCTGTTCAAACTATCCTGAATGTCGGTTTACCCGCCCCTTTGGGCCTCCGGGTACCGAGAGCAGTTCTATTGGGCCAGACGGCAAGCTTTTAGGCCATGACGGCGAAGATTCAATTAGTCTGCGTGACGGGCGCTATGGCCCCTATGTGCAGCGCGGAACCTTGACGGAAGAGAATCCCAAGCCTCAACGCATGTCAATTCCCAAAACTTGGCCAATTGACGAATTAACCTTTGAAAAAGCCGTGCAATTGCTGTCCCTACCCCGTAAAATTGGCGCCCATCCCCAAGATGGGGTTATGATCGAGTCTTCCATTGGCCGCTTTGGTCCCTATGTGAAGCATGGGACAATATACGCCAATATTGTTGATATTGACGAAGTTTGGAGCATTGGCATGAACCGGGCTGTTGAGGAGCTGGCCAAGAAAGCCGCCCGCGGCGGACGCGGGGCTGCCGCCAAACCATTGCTAGAATTGGGCGAACATCCATCTGAGGGCGGCGCCGTACAAGTGATGCCCGGTCGCTATGGTCCCTACGTAAAATGGGCTAACGTCAATGCGACAGTCCCAAAAGATGTAGAGCCAGAAAAGATGACGATGGAGATGGCTATTGCCTTGATCGCAGAGAAAGCTCCTGCGAAGAAAAAACCAGCGGTCAAAAAGAAACCTGCTGTGAAAAAGAAACCTGCTGTGAAAAAAACCGCCGGTAAAAAACCTGCGACGAAGAAAAAAGCGAGGCCCGAGGCCTAAGTTTAGGCTTTAGGGTCGCCTATTCGCACATTATCTCTGGGGCGGTGCCCCAAATGCCCTCAGCACGTGTTGAGCGGCCTGTTGAACCGGATCAATGGTATCACCCAGCATCTTCACCCGGTCGAAACGATCGGGATCTGAGGCCACCGCTGCTCGCAGCGCGACACCAAAGGCCATGCGCAGTTCGGTGCCGATGTTGAATTTACAAACGGACGTTTGAGCGGCCAAAGCGCTGCGCTGCGCCACAGGCACACCCGATCCACCGTGTATGACCAGAGGTACCGTCGTCAACGCTTGAATTTGCGCAATGCGAGCAAGATCCAAGCCGCCTTCTTTGTCTTGTTGCAAATGCACATTGCCAACACTGATGGCCATCGCATCTACACCGCTGTCGCGGGCAAATTGCACGGCTTCCTCAGGATCGGTTCCATTAGAGTTTTCACCGCCAGAATATCCCACAAAGCCAATTTCACCTTCGCAAGATATTCCCGCAGCATGGGCCATTTCTGCAATTGCAGCTGTTTCATCGATATTTTGCCGCAGGGGCTTGCGCGAGCCATCAAACATTACAGAGGTAAAACCGCTGTCCAAGGCAATTTTGCAATCCTCAAAAGTGTAACCGTGATCCAGATGCGCAACCACAGGCACAGAAGAGGCTTCGGCCAAATGTCGAAACATTTTACCAAGGACTGGCAAGGGCGTATGGGCCCGGCAGGAGGGACCGGCTTGTAAGATGACCGGGCAATTCTCAGCCTCAGCGGCAGCTACATAGGCACGCATATCTTCCCAGCCAAGCGTGACCAATCCACCAACAGCATAACCCTGCGCCAAAGCGGGTTGTAGGACCTGCGCCAAATTTACCAGTGTCATTTAAATTTCGCAATCATGTCCTTGATGCCAGGAATTGTCTCGATTTGATAGGCATGGGTGGGTTGAAAATATTGAACAAGTGACCGCTGGCTCAACCCTCCAAGAATGGTGAAATAATACATCTCATAGCCGGGCAGCACGCAACAAGGATGGTATCCGCTGTCAAGGCAAATGGTGGATCCATCCATGATGTGATAGGCTTCACCGGGCTTGTTATCTTCCCGCTGAAGCATCTGCACGCCTGAGCCCCAGTTGGGCTTAAAGCGAAAATTATAGGTCTCATCATGACGGGTTTCAGTCGGCAATCGGTCCGTGTCATGCTTGTGACTCGGAAATCCAGACCAGCCGCCCGCGCCCACAGTGAAGAGCTCGCTGACCAACAAGCGACCCACTTTGCCATGTTGCTTTTGTCCCAGAATATGTTTGATTTTACGGTGGGTTTTGGTGTCATCAGAGCCGTATTGCACCAAATCAATCTCATCAGCCCGAACGGCAAATGGGTCAAGGACTTGATCAAATTTAGCGCCTGCGACAAACACTTCCGCCGTATCCGACAGGCACACCATAACCGCTTTGGCACCCGTTGGAACATAGACGCCTTCCGGCTCGCCGCCCCAAACATCTTCAACGCGTCCCCCAAGAGAGGCCACCTTAAATCCTTCAATCTCGACATCTACCGTGCCCGTGGCCGGAGCTATACAAGTTTCATAACCTGGCACTTGATATTCAAAAGCCTGCCCCTTGGTCAGCGTAACGATGTTGAAATAGTTTAAAGGCACCGTATCATCTTCAATATCGACGATTGCGCAGTTTTGATTATCAAATGGGGCAATATGCATGGGTTATTCTTTCACCTCTGATGGGCCGGGATGTTGGGCCAAAAATGTTTCTAAATCATCTGGATAGGGCATGGCTGGCGCGCATCCAGGCTTACCCACGACAATCGCCGCACAAGCAGATCCGCGCAGCACTGCTTCTTGCAAAAACATTCCCTGCGACACACTTGCCAAAAAGCCAGCCATAAAGCTATCACCCGCACCGGTGGGTTTTAAAGCAGTTACAGGGTAAATACCGGTGTATAGCTCTTGATCATCGGCAAAGGTGATGGCGCCTTTTTCACCCATCTTATAAATTACGATTTTCGCGGTGCTTTTTGACAAAGAGCGAGCCTTGGCCAATCCCTTATCGATGCCACCGGCCATGAAGCCGAATTCTTCATCGTTGCCCACAATGATATCAGACAATGCGCCTGCGCGCGATAACACCTCTTCGGCCACCTGTGGCGAAGGCCAACTGTAAGGGCGGTAATCAACATCAAAAATGATAGGCAGGCCCGCAGCCTGGGCCAGATCGAACGCGTGGAAGGCCGCGGATCGGCTTGGTTCAGCCGCAAACACCGTACCCGCAGTGACCAAAGCGCCATATTGGCTGTAATCCACCTCTGCCGCATCTTGGGCCGTGAACTGAAAGTCTGCAGCTCCGTTGCGGTAAATTACGCTTTGATGCTCCTCAACCCGGGTTTCATAGACCGCCAAGGAATTTCGGAACTCACCGCCGACAGATTTCACATGCGCGCAGTCGACACCGTAGTTTTGCAACTGCCGAAGGCAATAGCGTCCAACACTGTCATCGCTGATCGAGGTGACCAAAGCCGCCTGCCCGCCCAGTTTGACCAAACCCGCCGCGATATTTGCAGACGACCCGCCAAGCCCTGCTTTGAAGGTGTCTGCCTCTTCTGTTTTGGTGCCCGGGGGATCAGGGAAAAAATCCATCCCCGCGCGGCCCAACACCACGAAATTATTCTGCGCAATTCCTGCCAACACTCTTTGCATTGTTACACCCCACGCCGTTGTTTGGATCTGCTGCTTTCCCAATCCGCATGGGCATCACGAATAGATGCATGTTCGCTCACCTGCGGTGTGCCCACTTCCCACCAGGTATGCCCCTGTGCTGTCCAACCATTATGAGGATCCACATCCATCACAATCACGGACGTTTTATCGGCCGCTTTGGCACGTTTAAATGCCTCTGCAAGCTCAGCCGGATTTGCAACCTTCTCAGAATGCGCTCCCATCGCCGCAGCATGGGCCACAAAATCCACCAAGAAAGGCGCATCCACGGTTGGGCAATCGGCAATCAAGTTGTTAAAACTTACATTTCCAGTGTTATTTTGCAGTTTATTGATCACTGCAAAACCACCATTGTCCAGCACCAGAACAATCAGCTTCTTACCCGTGAGAACTGAGGAATAGATATCCGAATTCATCAGCATATAACTGCCATCGCCGGTAAACACGATGGTGTCTTGGGCAGGCTCAACTTCGCTTTGGGCAATCCGGGCGCCCCAAGCGCCGGCAATCTCATAGCCCATGCAACTAAAACCAAACTCAACATCAACCGTGCCAATATCCAACGTACGCCAATTGGCTGTCACCTCCGCAGGCAAGCCACCTGCGGCAGCCACAACACGATCACGCGGATCGCATAGCGCATTCACAACACCAATAGCTTGCGCGTAGGAATTGGGGCGATTGCCTGGTTTAACGTTTTCGGCCACATAGGCATCCCATTTACCACGCTCCGCTTGCGCCTCAGAAGTCCAACCCGCAGGGGCCGTATAGTCACCCATCTCAGCCATAAGAGCCTGCAAGCCCAGCTTAGCGTCTCCCACCAATGGCAGAGCGCAATGTTTACCCGCATCATGGCGGGCTGTGTTCAAAGAGATGAACTGGGCATCTTGCGCGAAGGCAGTCCAAGAGCCCGTGGTGAAATCTTGCAAACGACTGCCAACTGAGAGGATCACATCCGCCCGCTCTGCCACCCAATTGCCGCTGTCTGAGCCCGTGACTCCAACCGGACCAATGTTCAACGCATGCTCATCCAACATATTGGCGCGGCCTGCGATGGTCTCAATCACCGGAATATTTGCAGCTTCAGAAAATTCTGTCAGCTCTTTTACGGCGCCGGCATATTGTACACCACCGCCTGCGATAATCGCCGGACGTTTGGCCGATTTAAGCGCTGCAATGGCATCCGTTAATTCGCGTGCATCAGGCATTTGTTGACGAATTCGGTGCACTTTTGGTTCGAAAAATGACAACGGATAGTCATAGATCCAGCCCTGCACATCCTGCGGCAAGGCAATGAAGGCCGGGCCACAATCGGCCGGGTCCAGCAAAGTGGCCAAGGCCGCCGGTAAAGATTGTATCACCTGCGCGGGATGAGTGATCCGGTCCCAATAGCGGCTCACCGCTTGGAACCCATCATTCAAACCCAAGGTTGGATTGCCGAAATGCTCTAACTGCTGCAACACAGGATCCGGAAGCCTCGTCAAAAACGTATCACCACAGAGCATCAACATCGGCAAGCGATTGGCATGGCACAGAGCCGCAGCCGTAAGTAGGTTCGCCGTCCCCGGCCCAGCCGAGGCCGTGCAAAACATAAATTTCCGACGCAAATGGTATTTTGCATAGGCCGCGGCTGCAAAGCCCATGCCCTGCTCATTCTGCCCACGATATAGCGGCAAGACATCTTTGTGGTCATAAAGCGCTTCTCCCAAACACGGCACATTGCCATGCCCGAAGATGCCAAAGCCTCCCCCACAGACGCGAATTTTCACGCCATCGATCTCAGTATATTGCGCCACCAAATAGCGGATCATGGCCTGAGCCGTTGTCAGGCGAATGGTTGTGTCTGCTATGTCCACAGAAAAAACTCCGAAATGAATGCGATAAGAGCCGCAAAAGTCTGCGGCTAGGGTTGTCCTAAGATACTACCTTTGCAACCGGTTGCAACAGGCTAAGTGCCTGTGCCACAATTTTGCTCAAATTCGACTTTTTGAGCGCAATTTAGTTGGCCGAGCGGTACCATGCAGCCAAAATAGCGCGGTCTTCAGCTGCAATACCGGTGATATTGGCCGGTGGCATGGCATGGCTCACGCCTGCATGTAGAAAAATGGCACGGGCGTTTCGGGCAATATCAGCGCGAGTTTCCAGCAATATCCCCTTTGGCGCCCAGCGCACCCCTTCCCAGACCGGCGCGCGCGCGTGGCACATGGCACATCGCCCCTGCACGATGTCATGGGCCTGCTCAAAGCCGTCCGCCTGCGCATAGCGTTGCTCATAAGCGGTCAGTGGGGCGGCTTCTGCGGTCTCCACATCGCCATCAAAATGAGGCACAGACGACAGCCATGCGATAACGACAAACAAGATCACCGTCATCCCCCAAGTCCAATTAGGACGCCCTGAGCGTGCGTGCATCGAGTTAAAATAATGGCGAATGGTCACCCCCATCAGGAACACCAAACAAGCAATAATCCAGGCGTAGGGCGTGCCGAAAGACAGCGGATAATGATTTGATAGCATCAGGAAGATGACCGGCAAAGTCAGGTAGTTATTGTGGGTGGAGCGCAGTTTGGCAATCTTGCCATATTTTGCATCCGGCACCCAGCCCGCTTTAAGATCGGCCACCACAATGCGCTGGTTTGGCATAATAATCATCGCCACATTGGCCGTCATAATCGTGGCGGTAAAGGCGCCCAGATGTAACAATGCTGCCCGGCCCGTGAACACTTGGTTGTACCCCCAAGACATCACCACCAAGACTGCAAACAATAAGACCATCAGCAAGGTTGGATGTTCGCCCAGTTTGGATTTGCACAATCCATCATAGATGGCCCAACCCACCGCCAAAGAGCCCGCTGAAATTCCAATCGCCTGCCAAGTCGACAAATCCATCTTAGCCGGATCAATCAAGTAAAGCTCGGACCCAGCCCAATAGACCACCATGAGCATCGCCACGCCAGACAGCCATGTCGAGTAGCTCTCCCATTTAAACCAAGTCAAATGCTCCGGCATTGTAGCAGGAGCCACAAGATATTTTTGCACATGGTAAAACCCACCGCCGTGCACCTGCCACTCTTCTCCATCCGCCGGCCCTTCGATATTACGGTTCAGCCCGAGATCAAGAGCAATGAAATAGAACGATGACCCAATCCAAGCCATGGCCGTGATCACATGTAACCACCGCACTGCAAAGCTGACCCAGTCCCAAAAAATTGCAATATCATACATGATTTAAATCCTCAGCTGCCGCGGTAGGTGGAGTAGCCATGCGCCGATAGCAGCAAAGGCACATGGTAGTGATCATCTTGTGACATGCCAAAACGCAAGGGCACCTGATCTAAAAACATTGGCTCTGCCGCCGCTTGCCCCGTGGCGCGCAGATAGTCGCCCGCATGAAACACTAGCATATACTGTCCAATCTCAAAGGCATCGCTCGGTAATATGGGGCTATCGGTGCGTCCATCTGCATTGGTCACCATCTCACACAGCTTGCGCGCAACGACGTCTTTGTAACAAAACAGCTCAATCTTAAGTCCCGGCGCTGGACACCCTTTCGCAGTATCCAAAACATGTGTGGTCAAAAAACCGGTCATAGCCTATTCCTTTTTTACTTTCTTTATCTCTGCGCAATAATTAGGCAAAGGGAAAGCCCCCGTTGGAGAAAAATTATGAACCGTTACCCTCGCGATATGACTGGTTATGGCCCAACCCCGCCAGAAGCCCAATGGCCAGACGGCGCGCGCATCGCTGTGCAACTGGTGTTGAATTACGAAGAAGGTGGCGAAAATAACATCCTACACGGTGATGCGGCCTCTGAGGCCTTCCTGTCCGAAATCGTCGGCGCCGCGGCTTGGCCCAATCAACGCCATTGGAATATGGAAAGCATCTATGAATACGGCGCAAGGGCTGGATTTTGGCGGTTGCACCGGATGATGAAAGGTCTACCTGTGACTGTATACGGTGTGGCTACAGCCTTGGCTCGCGCCCCCGAGCAGGTGGCCGCCATGTTGTCCACCGGATGGGAGATAGCCAGCCATGGATTGAAGTGGGTTGAATATAAAGATGCCAACCCCGAGGATGAGGCCGCAGATATGGCCGAGGCCATCCGCCTACACACAGAGGTCGTAGGCCACCCACCCCACGGTTGGTACACCGGCCGCTGCTCAGAAAATACCGTGCGCCTCGCCGCTGAGACCGGCCAATTTAAATATGTGTCCGACACCTATGCCGATGATCTACCTTATTGGATGGAGTGCGGCGAGACCGATCAATTGATCATCCCCTACACGCTCGATGCCAATGATATGCGTTTTGCCACGCCACAGGGCTTCAATTCCGGCGATCAATTCTACAGCTACCTGAAAGACAGTTTTGACGTGCTCTACGCGGAAGGGGGACGCATGATGTCCATCGGCCTTCATTGCCGCCTGATCGGACGCCCAGGACGCGCCGCCGCCCTGCAGCGCTTCATCGATTACGCCAATAGCCACGAAGGCGTATGGTTTGCCACCCGTGAGCAAATTGCAGATCACTGGAACGCCACCCACCCGCACAAACGCTTCGCCCGCCCCAGTGCCATGACCCGTGAAGATTTTGTCGCAGCCTTTGGCTGGGTGTTTGAACATTCCGCTTGGGTGGCTGAGCGCGCACATCGGTTGGAACTTGGCCCCATGCACGACAGCGCCACCGGTTTACACAATGCCCTATGTCGGGTGTTTCGCTCAGCGGATGCAAACAAGCGTTTGGGCGTGCTCACCGCCCACCCTGACCTTGCAGGCAAACTGGCGGCAGCCAAACGACTAACCGCCTCCAGCACCGCCGAGCAAGCCAGTGCGGGGCTCGATACCCTCACAGATGCCCAGCGTGAGAGCTTCACCGCCCTCAACACTGCATATGTGACAAAACACGGGTTCCCCTTCATCATCGCTGCACGCGATCACACCAAAGACAGCATCCTTGCGGCCTTTAGTGCACGACTCAACAATGATCGCGCCACAGAGTTGGAAGAGGCCTGCCGTCAGGTCGAACGCATCGCCGAATTTCGCCTGCTCGATTTGCTAGCCAATTAACACCCCGCCTAGGTCCTCAGTTTCTTCTGGCGAAAAATACTCCTGCCGGAGGCCTAGAGACTCAGCGGCATATGCCGATTGACGTCTTTGTAAAGAAGATAGCGGAATGGCCCCGGCCCCCCGGCATAACAGGCCTGCGGACAAAAGGCGCGCAGCCACATAAAATCACCGGCCTCAACCTCAACCCAATCTTGGTTCAGCTTATAAACGGCCTTCCCTTCCAGCACATAAAGCCCATGCTCCATAACATGGGTTTCTTCAAAGGGGATCACCCCCCCTGGTTGAAAGGTCACAATATTCACATGCATGTCATGGCGCAAATCATCAGGCTCCACAAAACGGGTCGTGCCCCAAGCGCCGTTGGTGTCAGGCATCAGTTTGGGAGCATGGTTCTCTTCATGGGTGACAAAAGCCTCAGGGGCTTCAATGCCCTCAACCGCGACGTATAGCTTACGGATCCAATGAAAGCGCAATGTCTCAGTACTGGTTTCTAACACCCACTCCGCGCCACTCGGAATGTAGGCATAACTGCCGGTCCGCAACGCATGCTCTTGCCCGTTGAGACCTAACAATCCCTGCCCATCAGTCACAAATAAGACCGATTGCGCGCCCACCTCGGGATCAGGTTTGCTGCTGCCACCACCCGGGGAGACTTCCATGATATACTGCGAGAATGTCTCAGCAAAGCCGCTCAAGGGCCGCGCCAAAACCCAAGCGCGGGTCTTGTGCCAATGGGGCAAAAAGCTGGTCACAATATCGCGCATCGTGCCTTTTGGGATCACCGCATAGGCCGCGGTGAACACGGCCCTTTGGGTCATCATGTCCTTTTGGCTGGGCAATCCTCCGGTTGGGAAATAGTATTTTTGATCCACGCTCATCGTGATTTCCTCTCAAAACATCCCATAAACTAGCGTGAAATTGCTTA
>Ga0307995_1001851_pt1 | contig 12807 bp, 17 predicted proteins | sample EllFjometagen262_FD_203132 | JGI IMG/M metagenome (GOLD analysis project Ga0307995, IMG submission 203132) | Marine microbial communities from Ellis Fjord, Antarctic Ocean - #262 | ecosystem: Environmental > Aquatic > Marine > Unclassified | place: Southern Ocean | collected 2014-11-02
TTTCCTGGAACTAAAGGAGGAGTTGGATACTTTGAATGAGGGGTACGACGAATTGTGGTCACTGTTCGTGAAGCGGGAGCGCGATCGTTTAGATGCAGAGGCCGGTGAGATCGCCGCAACGCATGCTCTGAATAGATCGCTTGAAGCAAATGTCGCCCTCCAGAAAGAGCTCGATGAAGCCAATGGAGACTGGCAACATCTGCAAGGTCACCTGGACGCCATGCAGCGGGACCGAGACTCCCTCCTGATACAAGTTCAAGAGCAAAACAGCGCCGTCTCTCCGACCGCCGCATCCAAGGATCTACATGACCGATAAACAAGACCAACCTACATCCTTAGACGGATGGGATGGCGTAGATCTATGCACGGGAGCCGGCCTCTTCGCTGAGGGGGCCAAGTCCGCTGGTGTCCGATTGAGGCTGTGCATCGACATCAACACCTACACAGCCCGCGGCAAGGTGAGCCCGCTGGGGGCCGTGGAGACCAGCCAAGCGGCTGGGCACCCTGCCGTCGTAGGCGACATCGGGGATCTCTCCCTCTACGCAGGCCTGGTCTCGGAGCGCGCAGCTCAAGAATGCCCGCCCCCGCTCATTGTGTTTGGAGGGCCGCCCTGCCAACCATTCAGCACCGCAGGCAAGCGAGAAGGGGCTAAAGACAACCGGGATGCGTTCCCCGCAGCCCTCCAGGCCATTGATCTCCTCCAGCCCGACCGGGTGGTGTTGGAGAACGTGCGTGGCATGCTCAGCCACACCAAAGGGTGCGCAGGAAAGGGTATGCCCGATGCAGACCTCCAAGCGGACTACCTGCCCTATCTCGATGCCCAAGACAAGGGCTGCGCAGCCTGCTACCTGCACCGGCACCTGATCCCTGAGCTGCGCAAGCGCTTTGCTCACGCTGGACACTGGCTGATTGATGCCGCCAATATGGGCGTGCCTCAACGCCGATGGCGGGTGTTCATCTGGGCCGCAGACGTGGCGTTGACACCCCCAGCGCCGACGCACAGCGCTGAGTCTCTGGTGAGATCTAAGTGGGTGGATGGGAGCTACTGGGTAGAGCACGGACTGGCCACTGGCGGTGATGGGGTGGTCGCTGAGATGCACCGTGGAAGATCTGGCCCAGGTGGGGGGACTCAGGCAGAGGCCACCTCCGTGGAGTGCCCATCCGTTACCATTTCAGGTGCCCCTGGTGGGAGTACGCGCCCCCAGATCTCGGATCGTGGATACCCAACACCCATGGCCAAGTGGGAGCAGCGCGTCCTGAAGAAAGGGTGTGAGTCGGATCTCAAACGCTGGCAGACGATGCGCGATATCCTGCCAGCTCTCCAGTCATGGGCGACGGAGACGCACACCAACGACACGTTGTGTCGCACACCCAGATCCCCGGATACCCCCGGCCTCAGTCCAGTAGCTGGCGGCAATGCTATGGGTGGAATGCTGGGCTACTTCACTGACACCAAGCGCCCCCCCGGCGTAGAGAGGATTGGGACATGCGACGAGCCGGTACCGGCGATCGCGAATAGCGGAAACCGCTACATCGAAGCCATCGGAGGAGGCCGCAATCCCAGCCATGAGAGCGCCTCCCCGCGCTCCTTCCGCAGCCTCACTGATGGACCATCCGTCTCGATGACCGCTGTGCAAATTGGGAACAGGGGGCCGTTCTTGCAGTGGGCGCATGTGGGAGACCCAGTGCATGGGTGCCCCAAGCACCCTGACCGATCTGTAGACACGCCTTCGGGCACAGTGCGTGCAACAGAAAGCAAAATGAAGTTTAAGGCACTTGAGCCCGAGCGCCTGGACGCACCCTCACCCACAGTGACGACCACTGAGGTCAAGGGCACCCGAGCAACATCGACTAAGCCCATGAATGGCGGCCCTGACCGCGCCAGCGATGCGCTGCACCTTGCAACGGGGAGACGGCGCCTCACGACTGCCGAGTGCGCTTTGATCCAAGGAGCCCATCCGGACTATCCTTGGTATGGAAACAAGACGCAGCAGTATCGCCAGATTGGCAACGCTGTGCCTCCCGCCCTCGGGGAGGCCGTCATCTCGGCTGCAATCAGCCCAAGGCCGCTCCTTCCCCTCTAACGCTCGCTGCTGTTGACATCGTGTTACGGTGCTTCACATTTGGAGGATTTATGGTTATCGAGCTCTCTGAGCACTTCCCGAACATGGAAATCGACCTTTTTGAAGAGGTCGTTCGAATTGCTGACATTCGTCGATCCCTGGACCTTTTACACAGAACGGTAGGTCCTCCGTTCTTGCTTCTTGATGCCGCAATGGCTGATACGCTGGAAGACCTGGAGATCGACATGAAGGGGCATGTCAGAATGCGCTATAAGTGCGGAGATACGGAGAAGCTGTGCCTCGATGGCCTCGCTGCTCCGGTGAGCCTCATTGAGAGAGCGCTTGGAGAGGCTGTTCAAATGGAGCTGGTTAAGGTTCAGCGGAAGCTGTGCCTGTTGGAAGGAGGTCGACCATGATTGCGCTTACGCTGGCCCTGATGGCTGGAGCGGGTGGTTTTGCTTGGTTTTCCAAGCAACGCGAAGAACGATGGAAAGACCTGAATCGTGCCCAGGACCCTATCCAAGGGGACTTCTTTGAAGGGCTCAACGAGCAGGGTGAAAACGTCTGGTCGTATAAGCAGGACGACGATGAGGAGATCCTGATCGTCGAACCACCCAGGTTTCAGGAAAGCGGAGATCCAAACTTCGAGGCGTGGTATCGAGAGTCGGCCTTCTTCGGCCGAATCCCCTTGAGCACCTTCAAGAAGCGCCTTGATCTCTCATGGCAAGACAGCTACCGAGGCCTCCTGATCTTTACGCCGCAAAACGCCATCTTGGCTGTGGACATCTGGCCAGATCAGACGGATCTCTCCAAATACATCCCGCGCCATGCCCCCATCCTTATCTCCCCACCGCCCTCCGATGAGCCCGGCCTCGTCAGGGCGGGTGACCTTGGAGACTTTGACGTAGATCTCTTTGAGGGCTTCGTGAGCTCCATTCCGGCCTACACCAAGGAGGATCTCACAGGCTTTAAGCTGCCCTTCTAAAGCCGCGTGGCCCCAGTGCTGGCGCTATGCCCCAGAGACCTGAGAGAGCTTGGACACCAGCTTATGGACCGTGTCGGAGGAAAGCTCGCCATGCTGGCGGTACGTCAGCCACTCCAGGACACGGCGGCTCTTTGGGTTGAAGAGAACAAGCCATATGCCAGGAGCTCGTCCATCTTGAGGCTCAACAATGTAAACCATGCGGTGCCCATTGAGCAGCGCTGCCTCTAACTTGTAGGTCCCAATGGACCGAATGCCCCAGAGCATTGGGGCGAGATCAGCCTGCTTCCGTGCCTGGTCCAGCGTCTCCCTTGGACTGGAGCGAAGCGCGGCGAGAAGGCGGAGCGTGTCCTGACGGCTTGGCTCACCTACCCGGTAGGTTGCTCCGCCTGCTTGCATTGTGTAGGCATGGAGCTTGGCGTCTCTCTTGTCCAAGGTGAGGCTGAACCCTGAGCTGAAGACGCGCCCTACTATCTCAGGGACCTTGTCCGAGCTGAGAAGGGCACCAATGGCCACTCCGAGGCCAAGGGCTGCGATGGTCTGCGTGCGGGTCATGAGGTCACCCTATCACTTCAAATGGAATGTGGCCTTAGATGCGCCGTGTGGCGTACTTTTGAGGGCAGTCTGACATCTGGCTTGGATCTGAGCTCACCCAGCTAACAGTGGCTCCGCAGATCGGGCCAGTGTGCCCTGCCTGGCGCAGCTTGAGGGCGACGGCCTGGATGGTGCCCCCCGTGGTGAAGACATCGTCTACGATCAGAATGGGGCCATCTGGGATCTCCCCCGAGACACCCATGCTCTCCGCGTGTTGCTCTACTGAGACCCCGCCAAGACCCTGGCGCCTGCGCATCCTCGAAGACCCGACGGGGACTTCCCTCCGAACCAGGTTTGCCGCTCGCTGCCCCACTCCGGCAGAAACCAGCTCCTCCGCGAGCCCGATGAGCCCAGGACGGCTGGAGCTTGAGCGTGGCGCGGGGATTACTGTCCCCCTGAACCCAGCGAGACGGGGGTGGGTGGCAAGACACTGTGCGGCAACTCGGGTCGCCCTGGGGTCTCCGGCCTTTACGGCCTCTGTGAGATCCTGGACCCAGTCGCACTCGGCTCTTGCGCCGCGGTGGCGGGTTCTGGAGTAGTAGGGGTAGGCAGAGTGAACCAAGATCCCCAGATCTCCATCCTTCCACGATTCAAGGAAAGCCGCACTTAGCGAAGCTATGAGTAGGACGTGCCCCACTTCAAGCCGGCCCGATGCGCTTGGCTGTCGCCCCGCGGCCGTGTGTGCTGCTGGAGAGCATCTCTGACTGGCTGCTGTCTGAGGTGGATCCAGCCTTGACGGCTCGAATCACAATCTCATCCTCATCTCGCCCATCGAAGCTCGGGCGGCGAAGCACATGGGCTGCTATGCGTGCTCCATTGCCATTGGAGAGGAGGAGATGGTTTTCAGCGTTGAGCATTCCATCGGCAATCTCGTAGATCTGGGCCTCCTCACCAGCTGTTGCGATCCAGATCGATACCTGCTCTTCAGATGAGGTTGCCTCATACCCAAAGGCCCTGATACGAGAGGCCAACCCGCTGGCAAAAGCATCGGGATCTACACCCAGGCCAAACACCCCATGAAGGAGCCCCCCATACCGATCTCCAGAACCCCGCGCTTCTATGCGAGAGCTTGAAGTAGGGCGAGCTGAAAGCCATGCAGCAGAAGTGAAGAGGGCGGTCATGGGTAGCATAGGGGAAGTCTATCAGTAATCCGCCATAGATTCACGATTCACTTGCCCCCCCAGACTCGCTACGCTACCGTAACTGCGTCCTCGCTGTCCAGAGTGAGGCCAGTAGCAGGTTCATGAGCCATTCGTGCCCCTGCGTCTGCTGCTCTCCCCCGCCCCATCCGGGCTCTGGGCATCTCGTCCATTCATAGAGCCCACCCTGGCCATTCGGCCCGCGATCCCCACCCGTCTCAGGGATCTCGTTTCCACATTCTCCCGAGTCCTACGGAGATAGACGGTAGGGGCAACCCTTCCGTCTTCTTCTTTTGCCTACTCAACTTCCTCGACAAGGAACTCGAGCTGTGGATACTCGCGCGCCGCCGTCTCTTTGGCCTTGTCCACCAGCCCGTGTGCAACACCACACTCCGTGATGAGAACCAGGCCCTGCCCCTGGGCATGGGCTGCCTGCATCGTGGCAAATGCCCGATCTCTGGGAAGGTCGAAGACCTCCATGAGGAGATCCAGAACGAAGAAGCCCTCTACAGTATCGTCGTTGAGAAGCCAGACTTCGCAGTTTTTCGGGGGCTCCTCCTCCGGCTTCTCGAGGAAGTCCAGGTCGATGTCGAAACGCTTGCTGGGATCTGGCTCCCGTAGCAGGGCAAGCGCCTCCTTGCCCTCCCAGCTCGGAGTGAGACGTGAAGGTGGGTCGAGCTGCCGGCGTGCGCGTGGCTGGGTCTCCAGCTCAAGACCAGGCTTCCAGATGTGGCGTGGACGCATCGTTGGCGTCTCTTCTCGGACTCGCTCAAGGAGAGCGGCCCCAATGGCCATGGAGGAGAGGAGAAGCATCAGGCGCCCCCAGAAACAATCAGGACCCGGCTGCTTCCTATCGATCGAAACTTGCCCCAGGGCCTGACGGACACCTTGTGCCCTGGGAATGCCTTTTCAAGCGATGCCTGGGCGCGTCCGCGCTGGGGGGCGCTCGTCCAGACGTAGAGGTCGGGGCCGTGGGCTTCTATCTGGGCATTGATCCGAGCTGCCAGCAGGGTCCTGCGGGCTGCGTTGGCCCCCTGTGGCTTGGGGCTCATCAGGGTGCCAAACTCCGCATCAATGTCTGCATCCTCGACACTTCCATTTCCGTCAATAATGGAGAATAGGTCCCTCTCAGCGCTTGAGAGATCTATGGAAACCGGGCGAATACCTGAGCCTTGCTGCGAAGGAGACCAGGTTCCAAGCCACGGGGCCACGGGTACAGGTCGACGCTGGAACCCCGCGCCAGCCGCAGACCAAACAGACTCGGGGATCGAGGCCCCCATCGCCCTGGCCCGGAAGGCGCTGTTGTAGGCAATCCCGGCCTGTTGCTGGGCAATTGACCCCGGGCCCGCTGAACCACCCGCATTCCATGCCTGGGCAACGCGCGCCTGGCCCGCAGCATCCTTGGCGGTAGCTACCGACTGGGCAGCAGTGTCTCCTGGAGCCCCATAGCGGTCGTAGTTCGGTCCATACAGGGCAAGGTCGTCTGACATGTCAGCCTCCGGGGGGTGCATCGTACCACTGAGATCTGAAAGACGGGCAGATGGATGGTATGGTTCTGCCTCCACGCGGGCCGATCTTGGCCTTGGAACAGGAGGCCCCATGGGCGGCAAGCTTTTTTGGGACACGGTCGTTCTTGGAACGATTCGGATGCTTCAGGTCACCTCAGATCCCAACGGCTCCATTAGCGCGCCGAGGGGCTCCGTGGCCTACAAGACGGATGGGTCTGCAAAGTACAGGAATACTTCCTCAGGTACGACCGGAACTACTTGGGTGGCTGTCTGATGTCTGGAGGCACCCAATATACTGACCGGCTCATAATGAACGGCATCGAGATGTTTACCGTTACCTCGGATCCAAATGGCGCGTTGAACGCCAGGCGGGGATCCGTTGCCTTTCGCATAGACGCTGGAAATGCCAACATTGAGTATCGGAACACATCGGCAGGAAACACGGGCACCACCTGGGAGGTGGCCGGTGGCGGTGGTCTCACCTGGACCCAGCTCGCGCTGAGCAACTTCTCGACCAATGCCGATAGAATGGGAAACCTCAGCGGCGCTGTCTCAGAGTCAGGGGGGGCGATCACCTGGCCCCTGATATCTGCGGACCAGAATCAGGACATCCGTGAGGCCGCGCTCCACATGATGACGCTGGAGGCCCTCGCTACCCTGACGGGAGTTACAGCGGCGAGCCTGACCAGCGGTGAGAACATGATCTTAGTCCGTATGCAGGTCACGGCGATAGAACGAAACGTCGCAATGGTGGCCTGCCTGATGGACCGAGATCTCAGCGACCAAGCCAACGCCTACGGTATGGGAACAACGATTGCACGCACCACCAGCTCCTTTGTACTCAAGGGCGGGTGGATGAGCGATGCGGGTTCGCAGGAGACCGGGAATGCCCCGATTGGCGATACTCCTTGGGTTGTTGGTCAGCTTCACGCTTTCGATAACGCAGGGGTCAACAGCGGAACCATGCGGGCTCAGATTTACGAGGTCAGCTCAGACGGATTCGCCTCTGTCGATGAGGGGGCCTACTTTCGCTTGAACGCCAACTCCAACATGAACACAATAGCCTTCTTCGCCATCGGCGCTGCATTCCGAGCGGGCGCCAGTGGGACGGCTGGCAACATGACCGGCACAATCCACGTCGCGGCCATCGCCGCTGCCTCCAGATACTACCAGACCGTGACATAAACCGACATTGAAGGCAGGAAGAGATCATGGATGGAAGGTCCTTTTGGGACAGTATTAGCGGAACAACATGGACGGGTGCCTGATGTCTGGAGGTACACAATACATTGACCGTTTCGTCTTGAATGGCGTGGAAGTCTTCACTGTTTCGTCCGACCCGAATGGATCTCTGACCGCGCCGAAGGGGTCTGTTGCCTTTCGAGTAGATGCGGGCAGTTCCAATCTCGAGTACAGGAACACGTCTGGATCTGCAACGGGAAATACCTGGGCAGCTGGCGGCGGTGGAGGCTCCTCCGGCCCCACCTGGACCCGCCTTGCCCTTAGCCATTTCTCCGCCAGCTCCGACATATCGACCAACCTGACAGGAGCGGTCTCAGAGTCCGGAGGGGCAATTACTTGGCCTCTCAAGTCAGCAGATCAGACCCAGAACATCCGGTCAATGTCTCTTCATACGATGACGATGGCAGCGCTTGCAACGCTGACAGGCGTCACAACGGCAAGCCTGACCGATGGGACAAACCTGATCTTGGTCCACATTGTGACGACCTCGATCCCCCGGAACTCTGCGATTGGGGTCGTGATGATGGACCGCGCCCTCGCCAGCCAAGCGGCAGCCTACGGAGGCGGGGTCTCACTCACCCGGCTCGTAGCTGCTGAGAGCATAGGTGCTGGCTGGATAAAGAGCGGGAGCAGAACTCAAAACGGGACCGCCCCGCTCGCCGATGATCCCTGGGTGGTGGGCGAGTTGCACGCCTTCAACGACACCGGGAATAGGATCACCATGGTTGCCAGCATTTACGAAGTTGGGGACGCCAGCGCCGCCATCCAAGAGTCCGCTGCCTTTTCAGAGGAGGCCGACGGGAGCATGAACGCCCTGACCTATTTCGGCATTGGCTCCATGTTTATGTCAACAGCAAGCGGATCGGCAGGAAACTTGACGGGCACCATTCATGTGGCGGCTGTCAATGCGACCGACCACTACTTCAAGACCCTCTCCTGAGCTGGGCCTGACACAGCGCCTCTCCTCGGTCAGATGGATTGGGTGATTCAATTGATCATTTGATTTGCACGGAGAGGCGCAACTCAGTATTCTGGAGTGGCACTCCAGGAGCACGACGATGAAGAACAAGGCATGGCGCCTCACCTCCCAATCAACAGCCTGGGCCAAGATCCTCCTTGAGCACATGCCGACGCCTGGAAGGCCTCGCATTGTCTACCCTACGGAGCTCCTCGGGGTTGCGCAGTATCTGGGTCTTCTATGTCTGCTACGAGATGGCATAGAGGTCTCCGTGCCCCTTCAGGAGCAGGTAGATTCGCTCCTGAAAGCGGCGGGTGTCGAGGCCGTCTTTGGAAGCGATGGCGCGCTCTCCAGTGACGCCTTTGGCAAGGCGAACAGCCTTGCTGCGTCCGGGTGGTCGGGCATCTTGAACCGGATGATGGGCTCCCGTATTGAGGCGACCGGCAGGCGGGTGGAAATCTTTCTTCGGGCCCTGGACCTCCCGGTGAGCATCTCCATGCTTGCAGACAGCGGGTGGGTTGCTCGGATGAATGTCGACTCCTACACCGTCACCGGGCAGTCCGAGACCTCCTCCTGCATTGAGGGGCGTGGCGCTCAGCCAATCAATGCGCTTGTCAATCTGCATGATCAGCTCGTTGGAGCCGAGGTCTGTCTGATCACATCAGACTCCAGGCCCATCACTGTTCCGATCTGGCCAAGGCTCAATGACGATGACGCTCTCCGAGAAGTCGTATCGGGCGTCTCGCCAGAGTCCCTCTCCTCTTTCGGCCTCTCGTAAAATCTAAGAATGCCCCTTGTCTCCCCAAACAGCATTGCCCTGTTGCGTTGGCCAAAAGCAGGCTCCACCGCAGCTGAGTCCATGCTCAGAAGCATTCCTATCGAATGGAATGACGAAGGCGAACACCATGGATTTGAGCTGCAAGAGATGGGGCCTGAGCCGCTCGTGCTTACGACCTGCCGACATCCGGTAGACTGGTACGCATCTTGGCTCGCGCACGTCCTTGACTCTCCTGCAGACTGGCCGCTCCTCTCCACCTGGTCTGGGGGGCTCATTGAGCCCGCCGACGTGTCTCGAGTCCCCTTGATTCAGATGATTGAGTGGACCATGCCCCTGCTGCTCTCTCCGCCGCCCTGGGCTTGCCAGCACCCTGCCTCTTCCCCGATTTTTACCCCGAGTGGCATCCATCCTGATCTCAAGGCAGCGCTAACTGAGGGATCCCTCTGGCAGGCCTGCGCACGGGTCTATGCCCAGCACGCAACCCACGTCGTTCCCCAAGAACGCTTGGTGGAAGGCCTGGGCCTCCTCTTTACAAACATGGAGATCCCGCCCAGATTTTCCAGGAAGAGCAAAACCCGTCCCATCATTCGAGAATACCTCTCTTATTGGGGGGATCTAATCTGGGAGGCAGACGGGCCCATGGCCTCCTCCCTTGGATACACCTCTGGATCGAATCCAATCCCGGAATCAGCCCTTCTCCTGGATTCCGAGATCGCGTGGCCGAGAGCTGCAAAACTGACGACGGCCGCCGAAAGGTAGGCCAGTCCTCAAAAAACAAGACCCAAACAACCCTGGGAGGTTGATGTGGACGTAATTGCAAAGAACAAGGCGGCGATGCGAATCGTTGCCAGGTGCCAAACTGAGCTCAAAGAGCTCATCTCTGCCGCGCACTCGCAAAGCAACGCCGCGGTGCGCCTGTCCGTCCTGGACCTTGCCGATGGATGCGAGAGGGCCAGGCTCCCACTCGTCGCTAAAGGACTGCGTGCCTTTGCTACGCGAGACTACCCGGGAGCCTCCTATGCCATGCTCAATGAGAGCCACCCCCAGGTAGACGACCTCAAGGAAGCTGGCTGGATCGTGACCGATGAGGTCGATGGCTGGCTGCGTCTCGAGCCCCCAGCATAGCCTGCCGCGGCATCGCTAAGTTGGATGCCAGATGCAAGAACCCCCGGAGCCCTCAGAGGGGCTTCGGGGGTTGGTTCGGTTCATTGTTGGCATCTATCCAGTGCCTTAGCTCAGTTTGTTACGAATGTTACTTTTCAAAGAATGCCCTTGATTCAGCTACACGGAATCCCTGACGATGGCGTCAGAGAGGATCGTTATCGAGTAGCAGCAGGCACAAAGAAAGATGTGAACAACACCTGGAAGCGTGACGCAGTGAGCGGCATCTGGCTCATCCTCACAATAGTCGCAGACCGCCTCCTCGTCTTCTTCGATGGGCAGAGACACTTCGTATGTCATGGCGACCTCAGCTCGGGTCGGGAAGAGATGCGGGGGCAGGCAGAGGCCGGCCTCCATGGCGGCCTTCAAGTGTTGCGCTCCCATCAGGATGCTCCTCCCAGGGGCTTCACCAGACTGCAGACCAGGGCGGAGGGGAACTTATAGGTGCGGCCATTGGGCCCCTCGCACCTCACGGGGAACTTTTTTGCCCGGAGATTGATGCCGGAGATCCTGTAAGTCTTGCCATCGCTTACGAAATCCATACCAAAGTGCCCAGCCTCAAGGCCGCAGAGAGGAGCGTTCCGAGCAAAGTCGGTAGGAATGCCATCTGCGCTCCGACAGGAGAAGCGCATCTTCATGTCGTAGAACCCGCCGTTCGGGTCAAAGGTGCTGCGCTGAGCAGAGAGGACAAGTCCGAACTCGCTGGCAACGGCTTGAAGGGCCTGCATTGCCTGCTCGTTGATGGTGGCGCATGCCTTGCGGTCAATCGTTGTAATGATCATCTGAACTCCGGAGTGTTGTGCGATGTCGCCATCGCTGTGTTGCCCCCACACTTTAGCAAGACAGACGTACAAGTCAAGTCAATTGGTCAATTGAGTTGTTTTGCTTGCAGAGATGCGTTCCACACTCCGCGGAAGGCGCTCGTGCGCCCCTGCTAGTGATGCTACAGTGGGGGCCCATTCAATCGGAGGCGTCCATGCCTATTCTCCCCCTTCTGACAGCTGCCGTTTTCGGTGCCGCTGGCCTCATCTCCTCCAAGCAGGACGGAGATGCCCCTGCCACCATTAAGATCGTGAAGCAAGGACGCCTCATTGGAGAGGTCCCCATTACTCATGAGAGCGTGGGCGCTGTCTCTCGAGCGATGGGCGGACGCGGACCTACCGCCGGCTTGGGAATAGTTGCCCAGGGCGCAGGCGGGGGATCTCGAGTCGCTCAGGTCCTCAGCACTGAGCAGCTCCTGGATCTTGGGTTCGCCTTTGAACCGGACGTTGCTTTTGGCGGGAAACCTGGCGGCCAGGGCGCTCAGGGTGGAGTGGTCAAGGGCGGGAAAGGCAAGCACGGCGGGAAGGTCTGGGGCAAGCTCAAGCAAATCAAGAAGAAGGCCAAGAACAAGCACAAGAAGACGCAGGTCCAGAACAAGCACAAGAAGATGCAGAGCCAGAACAAGCAGGGCCAGGCCCCTTGGAGCAACAGCCAAGGCCAAAACAACATGGGCCAAGGTGGATCCAGCAAGGGATCTGGGAACCGCGTCTCCTTTGACGAAGCCATCGCTCAGATGAAGTCCGATCTCCAAGACGCACGAGACTCCGGAGATAGCGAAACCGCGCATCGCCTCAAGGCAGCAATCTCTCGGCTGATGAGCCGCAGGCAGCAGGGCCAGGGGTGAACATCGTGTGGTCTTTAGTCGCTATCATCGGCGCTTTGACGGCAGCCCTGGCTTTGAGCAAGAGCGAGCCAGAGAGATCCCAGCCCGGCACCAACTTGGCTGAAAGCGGCGGCCCTCCCCAGGGGCGCCCCGATCCAGCCTCCCACCCGAGCTCTCCAGCCGTTCCCGGGAAGTTGCGCCTGATGGGGCCTGGTCTTGAGGCCGGGCGATCTGACGGCTGGGCTGCTCGAGTCATTGAGAGCGTGGCAGGGTCTGAGAGCCGTGGAGCGGGCGGCCACGCGGCCTTGAACAAGAACTGGGATAGCTGCGGCCTCTCGGTGGGCCTCATCCAGTGGGCGCAGTGTGCGGGCAGCCTCGGCATCCTGCTACAAGCGCAGAGAGATGCTGATCCCAGACGCTTTGAGGCAATCTACGGCGGCCCTGTCTGTGCAAAGGCTCTCCTCGATGTCACCCAAGCCAAAGCCCGCCCAGCACGTATTGCCCCAGTGTGTGGCACTGTGCTCTGGGAGGAGCCTTGGCTCAAGCGGTTTCAGCTCGCAGGCTCCGATCCCGTCTTCAAGAAGGTCCAGGATGACCTGGCACTCTCCGGGGAACATTTCCAGGGTGCCTTAGGGGCAGCTGAGATCATGACAGGGGGCTGGGTCACTGAGCGCATGATGGCCCTACTCTATGACCGCTCAGTCCAGCAGGGCCCATCCCACGTCAAGAAGCATGCC
>Ga0307995_1001852_pt1 | contig 12804 bp, 15 predicted proteins | sample EllFjometagen262_FD_203132 | JGI IMG/M metagenome (GOLD analysis project Ga0307995, IMG submission 203132) | Marine microbial communities from Ellis Fjord, Antarctic Ocean - #262 | ecosystem: Environmental > Aquatic > Marine > Unclassified | place: Southern Ocean | collected 2014-11-02
AAAGCGCCTCCTTCGCTTATACTGCGTACTTTGAATAACTTTGGCAGGTTCTAAGTGCCGTGCAGGTTTCAGTTGAATCGCTCTGTACTCGTGTTGCGATTGCTACGTTTAATTGCGACTTCAGAGAATGAAAGAGCTACTCTCCATCCGGTAAATGGAGGTGGCCACAGTTGTTAGGGAACGAATTTTAGAATTTTTAATTGGTAGTCTAAACTTATGTACCCTTCTCAATGAAAAAATATTTTAGGCAAGTGTAAGGAAAATCTGTGCTCACACTCTATTGCTGGCTGTGCGACTTGGCAGTCAGAGATTCTTAGTTTTCGCCAGAACCCAAAAGAACAACTCCAATTATAGTAAACATGACTGAGACCACCTTGATCACGTTTAACCGTTCTTTAAGGAATAGAATGCCGATCAACAGTGCGAATACGATGCTGACTTCGCGGAGAGCTGTGACCAGGGCAATGGGTGCTTTGGTAAAGGCCCACGTGACTAGCGCGTATGCAAGGAAGGACGCACCGCCGCCGAAGACAAACGCGATTCGTCCCTTGGTTGCTATGTCTCGCAATGTGCTGGGGCCTGTTGTGTAAAGGTACAGTGCCATGAGGCTGCAGTTCCCAATTGTCAGGTAGCTGTAATAGCTTAAAGCGCTGCCTGCTAGTCGCGCACCCACTCCGTCTATAATGGAGTACGCTGCTATGAAGCAGCCAGTTCCAAGCGCCAACATCGCCGCCCTGGCGTTATGTACGCCATTGGGCCAGCGCACTAATCCAAGGCTGACAATTCCCAACCCGATGAACAGCACCGCTGCCAATTGTACCGACGTCAGTGCGACGCCCAGTACAAGGAACGAAAAACTAGTAACAAGCAAAGGAGCAGAGCCGCGCGCAATTGGGTATACTTGGGTCAGGTCCCCAATCTTGTACGATTGCAGCAGAAACAGCTGATATCCCATGTGCAGCACGATGCCTGCGATGATGAAGGGCCAACTGTCTACTTTTGGAAGCGGAACGAAAATCAATGCTATTAGCGCGATGGGCAGGTGTCCCAGCACCATCGCCCCCATACTTACCCGCTTGTCTGCGCCACTTTTGATCAATGCGTTCCATGAAGCGTGCAGCACTGCGGCACCGATTACGGTTAGGAAAACAAGGGTGCTCATACATATCCTGACGGGTTGCCTGCGCTGAGCCTACGGAATTGTTGATCAAAGAGAAAGTTGTTGTCTGGGGCTGTATCGAGCAACATAAATCTTAAGGCGATGAGAAGCGGTTTTCCTTAAACCTTGGCAGCGTACTTCATAGCGTCTTCACCTTTTTTCCAAAGGTTGCCTTGCCACAGTTCTTCAAGCCCTGTTTAGCCGCTGGCTCCTTGGGTCGTGAGATAATCGTAATAAGAAGTCGGCTTGTGCCCAGTCAGGTTGTAAAAGTCTGGGCTGCAACGGGTGTAGAAGCCGTTGGTCAGGTATTCAAAGAATTCTGCGCGGGTCGCGCCAAAGTCGGTTTCGAAATCGACTATTGATTGAGCGCGATATTCGATGTCTTTGCCCATTGCGCGGCCAAGATCACTGGATATCTCTGCCATAGATTGTGGGGCTGGATCCGTGATGTCGTAAAACTTGTTAGAATGGAGGTTGGGGCCCTCTGATAAGACCACAGCGGCTGCTTCGGCGATGTCACGCGTCGCAACGAAGGACTTACGCATGGCTCCTAGCGGATTTGAAAACCAGCCCTCTGCAACGATATTTTCGCAATCGGTTTTCAGCAGATGGTTCATGAAAAAGTTGTTGCGCAAGGCCGTTACGTTGAGCCCCACGTCGATCAAAGCCTTCTCGCCCATCCAATAGTGCTGCAGCATCAACGGAATACCTGCGCCTGCGCGTGAGGCGTGCTGAGAGGCATCATAGCTGGCGGTGTTGGTGTCTGCCCCCATGCAGCTCACGTGCACAACGTGTTTGATCTGTGCAGCACGTTTGCCAAGCTCTTTGCTGAAAGTGAGGTGTCCTTCCAGCAATGGGTCCAAGGATGCTGAATAGATCACGCTGACGCCGTCCAAGGCCGCGTCCCAGGTTGCTGAATCCGAAAGGTCAAACTTAACCACTTCGTCCGCACCGAGCTTCAATAGTTTGTCACCGCTGAAAAACAGGCGCGTACAGTAAAGGCATCATTGGTTGCAAGGCGCGCAATCAGTTCTTTGCCGATACGGCCTGTAGCGGATGTGATGAGAACAGTTTGCTTGGGCATAATCTGTGGCTTTCGGTCGAGCGAATTTCCCTATGTGTGGTGGCAATTGAGGCGGCGATCAATCACTTATTGGTTGAGCGAAGTGCGCAAAACGAACGAACTGGGTCAGTCGTATATAGACATGCTTGCTGAACAGGTGAGGGAGATTTTGCGTTTTTATTGAAAACGCTTGGTGGAGCATAGCGGGATCGAACCGCTGACCTCCTGCATGCCATGCAGGCGCTCTCCCAGCTGAGCTAATGCCCCATTCAAGGGTTGGGAGGTCATGCAGATCACATGACCAGTCTTGAGCTGTTAATTAGGCGCTGCGCGGGGCGGGATCAAGTAAAAAATCCAGCCCCCCACATCGATTTTAAATCATTCGTTGTCTTCGTTTGAGACGTCAGCGATTTCGTCTAGTGAAACCGTATCTTCCTCGTCATCTTCGAGGACATCATCACCCAAATCCACGTCGATATCGTCATCATCATCCAAAACGACATCTTCATCAGTCTCGGCTTCTTTAGCCTTGGCTGTGACGGCATCTTCGGCGTCTGCGGCGATCATACGTGTTTTTGAATTGTCAATTTCAACAATTTCGCCCGTGTAAGGGCTAACGATTGGATTTTTATTTAGGTCAAAAAAGCGCTTGCCGGAAGTTGGGCAAAGGCGCTTCGTGCCCCATTCTGCTTTGGGCATGAAAATCCCCTTTGAATCAGTGTGTGCGTGTCGACGATTCAGCGCAAGTGCCATATGGTTGCGGCACTGTCAAAGGCTAATGCTAATAAAGGACCAAACGATTGGTTGATAACGTTCTTCATGGCACACCTGATGTGCCTGTTTTATTGCGCCGATCCGGGCACGCACGCCGTATTTCACTGCGTATCTCGCAATTGGACGGTCGCGTAACTTTGACTTTGCCAACTGGAGTGGACGAGCGAGAGGCTATGGCGTTTGCTCGAGAAAAAGAATCATGGATACGTAATCATCTTGAACGTCGCGAAGAAGATGTGCCGGTGGCGCTAGGTAGTGAGATCCCTGTGCAGGGCGTCACCCATCGCGTTGTACAGGGGCAAGGTCGTCGCGTTGTGATGGAGGGCGGCGTGATTATGGTGCCGGGGCCTGTGGAGCGAATTGGTGCGCGCCTTAAGGGTCATTTCAAGCAGATGGCGCGTGTGCGCCTTGTTGGAGCCTCTGACGAGTATGCGGCCCGTTTGGGTAAGCCGTATGAACGTATCAGTATTCGAGACACGCGTTCAAGATGGGGATCGTGTTCTAGCAATGGGACGTTGATGTATTCGTGGCGCTTGATCATGGCTCCTGACGTTGTGTTAGATTACGTGGCTGCCCACGAGGTCGCTCATTTGGCTGAGATGAACCACTCGCCTGCGTATTGGGCGGGTGTTGAGCGTATCTTTGGTGATTACAAACCCGCGCGGCGTTGGCTGAAAAGTGATGGCAACATGTTGCACCGTTTCAAATTTGGCGATTGACCCCTGACCATTATGTGATCACAAAAAGAATATGGTAATGCCAATCAAACCTTTTGAGCCTGCTGTTGTGGCTCCGTCTTCTCAACCGGGGGCAGTCCATGATCGGGTTTATCGTACATTGCGATCTCGTATTATGTTTGGTGAGATCATGCCTGGGGTCTCAATGACATTGCGTGGAATTGGTACTGAATTTGGCGTGTCGATGACCCCCGCACGTGAGGCCGTACGTCGATTGGTGGCTGAGGGCGCTCTGACAATGTCATCATCAGGTCGCATCACGACCCCTGAATTAACAAACGAACGAATTGAGGAACTGGCCGCGCTGCGAGCCTTGATTGAAGTTGAACTGGCAAGCCGCGCTTTGCCTCGTGCCCACATGGCATTGATCGAACGCTTGCAGGTTATCAACGGTACAGTTGCCGAGGCCGTGGCCCACCGGGATGCAGTGAGTTATATCCGCACGAACCTAGAATTTCATCGCACGCTGTATTTGCGAGCACAGGCCCCTGCGATGTTGGCTATGACCGAAACTGTTTGGTTGCAGATGGGCCCAACCATGCGCGCGCTCTATGGCCGTTTGCGCCGTACCGAACCTCCGCATTATCATCGCCTGATTATTGCTGCATTGCGCGCGGGGGATGAGCCAGGACTACGCCTTGCCGTGCGGTCTGACGTTACAATGGGTTTGCGGATGCTGGCCACCTAAGCGATAATTAATGAGGATAAGTGGGATGAGGTTTGTGTTTAGTATTGCGGCAGTTTTGGCTGTTTCAGCCTGTCAGGCTAAGGCCCCACAAGACATCTGAGTGATCAAAGCCCCAGCGGGCATATCTGAGGCCGCAATTACCAAGGCTACTTTGAATCGCTTGCAAAGTGTATCATTTTCTAGCAATCGCGAATATTGTGGCTATCTGCTCCGTACACCCGACAGCAACTTGGCCGCGACTGCGGCAGCTAAAGGGCGTATTAGCAGTTGTCGTGCGCATAATCCGCCAGAGGATCATTTGATCGTGGCCTCATATCACACTCATGGTGCGTTTGAGTACGATACTCCAGCTGAATTCCCATCGGTCAGTGACTTGGAGGCCGATGAGGCTGAGGGCATAGATGGTTACATCTCGACTCCTGGTGGGCGGTTTTGGTATGTCGATGGAACCGAACTGGTCGTTAGCCAAATTTGTGGTGTGGGGTGCATGATCCAAGATTCTAATTTTGAGGTTGGATTGGACGGGTGCATCGAAGTCAGTTATTCCATCGAAGAAATGCGTGGTTTGTGGCTAAGTCAGTCATAGTGGTTATATCTTTAAATAGTTTAGCGCTATCTTCACGTTGAGGCGCATGTGTTACCCTTTAGAAGTGTGGCTAGTAAATTCAATTCTTGACTGTATTGCCAGTAGGTTGATTTGGATCATACCCCTACTGGAGGATGCAACATGGCATCGACAGAAGTATTTACGCGCATTGCAGAAAAAATGGATCTGACTTTTGTCTTAAAAATGGTTCACGGTCTTGCCGATCATCACGTTGATGACAGTACCCTCATATTGGAGCAACTAGAGGTAGAGGCGCATGACTGGCATCATTTGCTAGTTGCTATTCTCGACGAAAAGGTCACCGCCTACGCCTCACTCATGCCAATCGGCCAGTTGCAATTTGGGGTGCGTGGCATGGATATGCATCGCTTGAGCTGTCCAAACAGCTGTCTTGCAAATGCAAAACAGTGGGCACGCATCCAGACAACACTGCAGCCGCAGAAGTTTATCTGGTGGCAGGTTTTGAACGGTTGCCCAATGCACCACGTTTTCGGATTGGCATTGATGGATAAGGTTAGGGTGGCTTAAGCAGCCAGCCCTTTTGAACCTAGATCAAGGAACTTTTGACGGCGATCTTTTATCAAAGCCTTTGCGTCTTTACCGCTAAGTTCCTCAAGCATGCTCGAGATTTCAGCGCTCACCGCTTCGATCGTTGCGGACCAATCGCGATGTGCGCCACCCAATGGTTCTGGAATGATGCGATCTGTCACGCCCAATTGCTTAAGGTCCTGAGCAGTTAGGCGCAGCGCTTCTGCAGCTTCGCGCATTTTCTCAGCGTCTTTCCACAAAATTGAGGCACAGCCCTCTGGACTGATGACGGAATAAATAGAATGTTCAAGCATCGCGACGCGGTTGGCCGTTGCAAAGGCAACGGCACCGCCTGAACCACCTTCGCCGATGATAACGCTGATCAAAGGTACGCCGATTTGCAGGCATTTCTCTGTTGCGCGGGCGATAGCTTCGGACTGGCCACGCTCTTCGGCACCTTTACCGGGATATGCACCGGCCGTGTCGACCAATGTGATAACAGGCAATTTGAAACGGTCGGCCAAGTCCAGCAGACGGGCTGCTTTTCGGTATCCTTCTGGACGGGCCATACCGAAGTTACGTTCGATCCGTGATTGGGTATTGTTACCTTTTTCGTGACCGATTACCATTACTGGCTGATCGTTGAAACGAGCCAGGCCGCCGATGACTGCGTGGTCGTCTGCAAAATTGCGATCTCCCGCGAGTGGGGTGAAATCAGTAAACATTGCTTTTAGGTAGTCTTGGCAATGTGGGCGCTCTGGGTGGCGGGCCACTTGGCACTTGCGCCATGGTGTCAGGCTTTTGTACAGGTCTTTCAATATGACAGCAGCTTTTGCGTCCAAAGCAGCTGCTTCGGTGCTGATGTCCATATCTTGGTCTTCGCTCTCGCGCGCCATTGCTCGCAATTCTTCAGCCTTGCCCTCAAGCTCAGCCAAAGGTTTTTCGAATTCCATGTATTGTGTCATGCCTGCTCCGCAGTCTTAATTCTTTGATCTATTACTCGATATATGGCGAGTACTTGGAATGTTTGCAACGCTACGTCAATAACATTGCGTGTTCAGGGCCATAGAACAGGGTAAAGTGAGCCGATCAGCAACGCCGCCATCGTCCAGTTAAAAAGGCGCAAACGTTTGGGATTTGTCAGGATACGCGCCATTTGTTGGCCTAAGACTATCCAGAGGCTGATGGAGGGTAAGTTGACCAACCCAAACATGGCGGAAACAATCAGGATGGAAATCAAGTTGGTATCGGGCGCATAAACTGTGACTGCCGTCACGGCCATGGTCCAAGCCTTTGGGTTTACCCATTGAAAAGCAGCGGCCTGTAGGAACCTCATGGGAGTGCCTTGACTGTCGGCTGCACTGATCGGTGCTGCGTTGGCGATTTTCCACGCGAGGTATAAAAGGTAGGCAACGCTGACGACTTTCAGAATTGCGTGTGCAATCGGATAGTTGTCGAAAAGCTGTGCCAAGCCGATGCCGACTAAAAACACCATTAACATAAACCCGAAGCCCACCCCTAACAAATGAGGTGTCGTTTTTAGAAATCCAAAGTTGGCCCCTGAAGCCATCAGCATCAAGTTGTTTGGCCCCGGTGTGATGGAGCTGGCCAAGCAAAAGCTGGCGAGTGCGGTGAGGAGTTCGATTGTCATAGGCAAATGGATCGCCTGAATTTCACGGGCCTACAAGCTGCTTTGTGTTTTAGGCGCCTACAGCTTTTGAGATGTGTTGAAAAATTTGATCGAGTTCAGCAGCGATTGAAACTAGGGGTGCGCCGCCCTCAGCAATATAGGGGGCGAAGACTGTTGTAGGGGTTTTGTAATAGAGGGTTGCCGTGCCGTCCGAGTTTTCTGTGACGTAGAGGCGAATGGGGGCTTCGATCATTGCGGCATTAGAGGTTTCAAGAACCCTGACCGCGAAGTCATTGTTGAACACGCCAATCATGCGGTTGCCCGGAATAGTGATCCCGCGTTTCTTAGCAGCTGCGGTTGGGTCTGCTTGGGTTAAAACGATCAAACCCTGCGCTATGACTGCGGTGCGGGTGTCTTTGACCAGCGGTTGAAAATCCTTGTCGGTGTTGATGACAGCCCATCCTCCACGTGGCGCTAAGTTCTGGCCCGCGTGGGCAGCGAAGCTGACGAGGAAAGTGGCGAGCAGGGGAAACATAAAACGCATGAGGGCCGCAACAATATTTGAAACCCCCAGTCTGTCAGATGTTATCTGTTTTGAACAATCACGCCGGCGTTAGCCGTTGATCATATCCGACTGGCGCACGACTACTTCAGCCTGCTTGACGGACGCAATGTCCACAAGGCGGCCCTTGTAGACAGTTGCGCCTTCGCCGTTTTCGGTTGCTGTTTGCATTGCGGCTAGGATTTCGCGTGCCTCTGTAACGGCTTCGGCGGAGGGGGTGAAGACTTCGTTCGCAAGGCCGATTTGTTTTGGGTGGATCGCCCATTTTCCAACCATGCCTAGTGTCGCGGAACGACGTGCTTGGGCGCGGAACCCTTCGTCATCAGAGAAGTCGCCAAAGGGGCCGTCGACGGGCAGGATGCCGTGGGTGCGGCAGGCAGCAACAATGGCGGCTTGGGCCCAGTGCCACGGGTCTGACCAATGTTTTTGTTCGCCTTGCAGCATGTAATAGTTGTCTTGGGTGCCTCCGATGCCCGTTGTTTGCATACCCATGGAGGCGGCAAAGTCTGCTGCTCCAAGGCTCATCGCTTGCAGGCGTGGTGAAGAGGCTGCGATTTCTTCGACGTGGGTCAGGCCTGCGGCGGATTCGATGATCACTTCAAAGGCAATGCGTTTGGAGCGCCCTTTTGCGCCCTCAATAGCTGTGACCAATGCATCGACAGCATAAACATCTGCAGCGCATCCGACCTTGGGGATCATGATTTGATCAAGGCGCTCACCCGCTTTTTCCAGCAGGTCAACCACATCGCGATACCAATAGGGGGTGTCGAGGCTGTTGATGCGTACGGACAGTGTTTTAGTGCCCCAATCGATTGTGTTTATCGCCTCAATGACATTCTGACGGGCGATGTCTTTGTCTGAGGGGGCAACTGAGTCCTCGAGGTCAAGATTGATAACATCCGCAGCAGAGGCTGCCATTTTCGCGAACAGTTTGGTGTTTGAGCCAGGGCCAAACAGCTGGCAACGGTTCGGGCGTGCGGGAGCTGTGGGTTGAATGCGGAAGCTCATGACTGGCACCTTTCGGAGAATTTTTTGTAACAATGTTACGAATATGGATGATTGTTAGTTATTAAATTACCTTTCGAATCGCAAGGCAGAATTTTCGCCTGCTCAAAGTCGGGCGGGAGGTGGAATGAGACGTTGTGGATTAAATTTTACAGTAGAATCTTTTGATTTTTTGTCAAATTACGCTCGATTATTCTACATTAAGTGCGAGTGAAGGGCTGAAAGGAATGGAATTTCGCTAGATTTAGCTGAAATTGCTATGGAAACGTATTCTTGGGAGCATCTGCAATGATCAAAACACCTTATCTTCTGTTCTTGGGCGACGCGCCTGACCAATTGGCTGCAAAAGTTGCGCAAGGCATTAAAGACTGGCGCCCTGACAACGCTGTCGCACAATTCCGTATGGAGGGCTGTGGCGCGGACGTTGGTTTGAGCGACATGACTTTGGCTGAGGCGCAAGCTGCTGGTGCAAAGACGCTTGTTATTGGCGTTGCAAACCGTGGCGGCATTATTTCTGCTGCGTGGAAAGAAATCCTGATTGAAGCATTGAACATGGGCTATGAACTTGCGTCTGGCCTACACAACCTTCTGACTGATGAAGCTGATCTGGTTGCAGCTGCTGAAGCGAATGGCCGCGAATTGCACGACGTGCGTATTGCATCGGTCGATTACCCAATCGCATCCGGCAAGAAGCGTTCTGGTAAGCGCGTTTTGGCTGTGGGCACAGATTGTTCTGTTGGTAAGATGTACACCGCTTTGGCGTTGGACAAAGCGATGCAGGCCAAGGGCATGAAGTCTACATTCCGTGCAACGGGTCAGACGGGTATTTTGATCACTGGCGACGGTGTGCCGCTCGATGCAGTTGTTGCGGATTTTATGGCTGGTTCGGTTGAGTATTTGACCCCACCAAATGATGATGATCACTGGGACGTCATTGAGGGCCAAGGGTCGTTGTTCCACGTGTCATATTCTGGTGTGACGATGGCGTTGATCCACGGTGGTCAGCCTGATGCCTTGATCCTGTGCCACGAACCAACGCGCGAGCACATGCGCGGTTTGCTGGATTACACCCCGCCAACAATGCAGCAGGTTGCGGACCTTGCGCTGCCTTTGGCGCGTGTTGGCAATCCTGAGTGTCAGGTTGTAGGTATCGCGGTCAATACGCAGCATTTGTCCGAGGAAGAAGCGCTTGCTTATTTGGCGAGGGCTGAAGCCGAGATGGGTCTGCCTGCGGTTGATCCATATCGTTTTGGCGCTGAGCGTTTGGCGGATGCTTTGGCTGCACTTTAAGCTAAGATACTTTTGCTCCTTCCGGACCCTCCGGGGGGAGTTTATTTTGTAAGATGAACGGGTGGGCTCATGCAGATTGATGTGACGTGGGACGTGTTTAAGTTGGCGCAGGTTTTTACCATTGCGCGTGGGTCGCGTACCGAAGCGCAAGTTTTGACCGTTAAGTTAAATGACGGACAGCATGTTGGCTGGGGCGAATGTGTGCCCTATGCCCGATACGGCGAGAGCCTTCAGTCTGTGACCGATGAAATCTTGGGTTTGCCTGATGCATTTTCGCGGTTCGATTTGTATGATCTTTTGCCTGCAGGAGCTGCGCGCAACGCTGTGGATTGTGCGTTGTGGGATTTGGAAGCCAAGCGTGCAAGAAAACCTGTTTGGGAGTTGGCGGGCCTTGAGGCCCCGGGTCCTGAGATCACGGCCTATACGTTGTCTTTGGACACCCCTGAGGCGATGAAGGCGCAGGCAGCCCTTCATGCGTTTCGCCCGTTGTTGAAGATTAAGTTGGGTACGCCTGATGACATGCCGCGCCTTGAAGCCGTGCGTGCCGGGGCCCCTACGTCTACGATTATTGTAGACGCGAATGAGGGATGGTCTGCTGAGGTTTATGCTGACCTCGCGCCGCATTTGGTGCGCTTGGGCGTTGAGTTGGTTGAGCAACCACTGCCTGCAGGTGAAGATCATGCCCTTTTGGGGATGCAACGTCCTGTGCCTGTTTGTGCGGACGAGTCATGCCATGACCGTTCGAGCCTTGCGAATTTGAAGGGCAAATATGATGTAGTGAACATCAAACTAGATAAAACGGGCGGGTTGACTGAGGCGCTTGCGCTACGTGACGCGGCCACCGCTCAAGGCTATGAAGTAATGGTTGGTTGCATGGTTGGAAGTTCGCTTGCGATGGCCCCTGCGACCCTCGTTGCCCAAGGTGCTTCTGTTGTGGACCTTGACGGCCCGCTTTTGTTGGCCGAAGACCGCGATGAACCTTTGATTTTTGACAACGCTGGTGTGCACCCGCCATCAGCTACACTTTGGGGATAAAACAGATGCGTACTGTATATTTGAACGGCGAATACCTACCTGAAAATGAAGCTAAGGTTTCGATCTTTGACCGTGGGTTCTTAATGGCTGATGGCGTTTACGAAGTGACCTCCGTTTTGGACGGTAAGCTGGTGGACTTTGATGGCCATGCGGTACGTTTGGAGCGTTCTTTGACTGAGTTGGGTATGAAGAACCCGATTTCCAAAGAAAACCTATTGGCGGTGCACCGCGAATTGGTTTCTTTGAACGGCGTGCTTGAAGGTGGCGTATATCTGCAAATCACCCGCGGCGCGCCTGCGGATCGTGATTTTGTATTTCCTGATCCAGAAACGACCCCTTGCACCGTTGTGTTGTTCACCCAATCTAAGCCGGGCGTGACCGAGAGTGCCGCGTCAAAGAATGGTATCAAAGTGATTTCAATCCCGGACGAACGTTGGGGCCGTCGTGACATCAAGACCGTTCAACTGCTTTACCCGTCGATGGGTAAGATGATGGCAAAGGCTGCGGGTTGTGATGATGCATGGTTGGTTGAAGATGGTCAAGTGACTGAAGGTACATCGAACAACGCCTATATTGTTAAGGGCAGCAAGATCATCACGCGCGCATTGTCTAACGAGATCTTGCATGGGATCACCCGCGCTGCTGTTTTGCGTTTTGCCAAAGAGGCGCAGATGGAAGTGGAAGAACGCAACTTTACCATCGAAGAAGCGCAGACTGCGGATGAAGCATTTATCACGTCAGCAACCATGTTCGTGAATGGTGTGGTCGAGATTGATGGCGCAATGATTGGTGATGGAACGCCGGGCAATGTGTCTAAACGTCTGCGCGAAATCTATCTTGATGAGAGCATGAAGAAAGCGATCTGATCGTGGTGGCGAGGTGAAATCCGCCCTACGTTGATTGAAGGGGGCGGTGCTGCAATGCACGGCCCCTTTGCTTTTAGTTTTTGTGGGTCTCAGTAAACCTCGCTTGTTATTCGCTGGTTGCCTCGGTCTGATAGTTGGCTTTCCACTCATCCATGGTCATGCCGTAGAACGCTTGGCGTCCTTCGTCCTTTGATATCTCGATGCCGCGTTCGTTTGCCGCCTCTTGATACCAACGTGACAGGCAGTTGCGGCAAAAGCCTGACAAGTTCATCATGTCGATGTTTTGCACATCGGTGCGGTCCTGCATCAGATGTTGGCGCATCCGGCGGAAAGCGGCGGCTTCGATTTCGAGCTGTGTTTGAGCGTCCATATGATTTGATCCTTTTGCGATTCTGTTCAGGTGTTGGGTGATCTCATGTCTAAATAAACAGCCCATTGGGCCCATGCATTAAATTAGTCATAGAAGTTTTACCTAATTTCATCATAGGTTTTAGGTGAGTTGCTTCCAAAAGGGAATTGGTTGATAAGCCCTCAAATGATAGCGGTAACATAAGTTGAAAATGAGGAATCCCCAAGTATGAGACGTCTGCGCAATGTGAAAGTCGTGGCCACCTTAGGTCCAGCATCCGAAACATATGAAACAATTCGGGCACTTCACGAGGCTGGTGCGGATGTTTTCCGTCTGAATATGTCCCACGGTAGCCACCCTGAGATTGCTGAAAAACACGCGATGATCCGAAAAGTCGAAGCTGACTTGAACAGCACGATTGGCATCCTCGCGGACCTTCAAGGTCCAAAGTTGCGTGTTGGTGTGTTTGCTGCTGAAGAAGGCGAAATGCTGGTAAACGGTGGGAAGTTCC
>Ga0307995_1001854_pt1 | contig 12803 bp, 12 predicted proteins | sample EllFjometagen262_FD_203132 | JGI IMG/M metagenome (GOLD analysis project Ga0307995, IMG submission 203132) | Marine microbial communities from Ellis Fjord, Antarctic Ocean - #262 | ecosystem: Environmental > Aquatic > Marine > Unclassified | place: Southern Ocean | collected 2014-11-02
TCTTAAAAAGAAAGCCATAGTATTTATTCTTTCTGATTTTATGGATGAAGGATATGAGAAAACATTACGAATTGCCTCAAAAAAACATGATTTAACTGGAATTCGAGTGTATGACTCTTTAGAGGCCATTCTTCCAAAATTAGGAATTGTTTCTATGCGTGATGCAGAAACAGCCTCCGTTCAATTGATAAATACTCATTCAAAAAGTGTCAGAAATCAATATGAAGAACATTATAGATCCCTTGTTAGTAATTATGAGGAACTTTTTAAAAAAAATGGTGCAGGCAGTTTGAGTTGTGCTGTTGACCAGAGTTATGTAAAAAAGTTATTGGGTTATTTTAAAGCTAGAATTTAAAATGAAAAAAACAGGTTATATTTTGTTAGCGTTCATTTTGATGAATTCACTTTGGTCTCAGAGCCAAGTAGAGCTATTAGTATCTATAGATTCAATAAAAGTTAAAATCGGAGAGCAACTAAACTACACTCTTCAAGTAAAAGCTGACAGCACGGCACAAGTTATTTTTCCGGAACAACCTATTTTTACTCCTTTTGAGCTTCTTGAAGAAAGTCTTGTAGACACCATTAAAATGAAATCTCATTATTTGTACACAAAAAAATATGCTCTCATTCAATTCGATTCAGGCAATTATTTTTTACCACAACAGCAAGTAATAATTAATGGCTTTTCTAAAATTGCAGAACTTATTCCTGTGAGGGTAGAGACTGTAGTTGTTGATACGCTTCAGCAAAAATTATACGATATTAAGCCTTTAATAACTGTTGATAAGAATTATGAAGCATTGATCGTAAGGCTTCTCTGGAGTTCAGTGTTCTTATTAATTTTAGCAGGTATTTCATATGCTTATTTCTTCCAAAAAAGGAGAAAAGAACTTCGAAAATTAGAGCTTCCCCCATTTGATAGAGCCATTAAAGAACTTAAAGCCTTGGAAGGAGAAAAACCTTCAGAACAAGATGAATACAAAAAATATTATTCTCGTTTAACAGATGTGGTTCGTCGTTATCTTGAAGAAGAGGCTAAAATAGATGCATTAGAAAGCACATCGGAGGAATTATTGGCAAAACTGGAAATGCGAAAAGATGCAGGAACATTAGATTTGGATCATGTAACATTGAAGAGTTTAAAAGAGGTTTTAAGAAATGCAGATTTGGTTAAATTCGCTAAATCAATGCCAGAATATAGAATTGCAAATGAAGATCGAATTGCAGTTGAACACGTTGTAATTGAAACAAAAGGAGTCCTTCCAGCCCCTACTGAAGAAGAGTTAAAACAAAAAGAGGCCTATCAAGAACTGTTAGCCCAAAAGCGTAGAAAAGAACAATGGATATGGGGACTATCTGGTGTAGGACTTTTAACCATTTTAACCTTAACGATTTCAATGTTAGTTTATGGCTATTATCCAGTTCGAGATACGCTCTTGAATTACCCTACGAAAGCTTTATCAAATGGTCAATGGGTAAGCAGTCAATATGGAACCCCACCCTTGGAAATTGAAACACCTAAAGTTTTGGCACGTGTCTCTCTTGAGTCAAAAACCCTTCAGCAGTTTAGTTTAGGGAACCTAGACAGTTCTTTTTATATAGACTTGTTGTTTGATTTTCCAAAACCAGATCTTCAAAAAAATCAAAACTCACAAAATAAAGCAACGATCCCAAAAGATGCAGATGTAGAAAGAGGACAAGCTTTGATAACATCTATTATTTCTAATTTCGAAGCAAAAGGGGCAGTTAATATCTTAATGAAAAATGATGAGCTAACCCTTCCTTCTGGAATACCTGTTGCTAAAATTTATGGAACATTAGACTATCCTCGACGGGGAGAAAACGAAAGAGTACGGTGTAATTTTAATGCTCTATTGATAAACTTTGAAGAAGGAACAATTATAATTACCATGATGTATGAAAAAGAAGATCGCTATGCTACTGAAATTGAGGAAAGAATAATTAATAGTATAGAATTGATAAAAGAACTATAAGTAAATGTTTGAAGGTATTTATTTTGCAAATCCAAACTATCTCTGGTTACTACTTGTATTACCAGCTGTTATTTTATGGTATTTCTTTACATGGAGAAAAGCACAACCTGAGCTTAAAATGTCCAGTCTTTCGAGTTTTTCAAAACAAAAATCTTTTTTGAGTTTAATTTACCCAATGCTTTTTGTTTTCAGAATTTTCGCAATGACTTTAATTATTTTAGCAATTGCACGTCCTCAAACAGTAGATGTTTCTACTCGAACAAAAACAAATAATGGTATAGATATCGTTATGGCTATTGATGTTTCCTCAAGTATGTTGGCACAAGATTTAAAACCAGACCGTTTGAGTGCTCTAAAAAGAGTCGCAGCAACCTTTGTTGATGACAGGACTTCAGATCGAATTGGTTTGGTAGTTTATGCTGGAGAAAGTTATACTAAAACTCCCATAACTAGTGATAAAAGTATTATTAAAGGGGCCTTGAGGGAAATTTCTTATCAAGGTCTCATAGAAGATGGAACTGCTATTGGAATGGGATTGGCTACTTCCGTTAATCGATTAAAAGATAGTAGGGCAAAAAGCAAAGTAATTATTTTATTAACAGACGGAGTAAATAATTCTGGTTTTATTGATCCTAAAATTGCTACTGAGCTTGCAGTTGAATTTGGCATTAAAACCTACACGATTGGCTTGGGAAGTAATGGAACTGCGCTCGCTCCTGTTGGTATTTTACCCAATGGAGAATTTCAATACGCCCTTACTAAAGTAGAAATTGATGAGGCTTTACTTAAGGAAATTGCTTCATCAACGGGAGGAATTTACTTTAGAGCTACAAATAACAAAAAGTTAGAGGAAATTTATGAGGAAATTAATAAATTAGAAAAATCAGAAGTTGAAGAATTCAAGTATTATAATTATGCTGAAAAATATCGCTTATTGATAATTCTTGCCCTAGTTTTAATTACACTTGAATGGATTGCACGAAATTCACTATTTAAAAGTTTTATATAAATGTATCAGATAGACGCATATCAATATGTCTTCCTTTTAGTAATACTTCCTGTATTTTGGATATTCTATGCATTTGTTTTACATTGGAAAAGAAAAACTCAAACCTTGTTTTTTACGCCAGTACTTTTAAATTTTTTAAGTTCAAATCGTTCAAAATTCAAACCAGGTTTAAAGTTAGTAATACTTAGCCTTGCAATTTTTTTATTGGTTCTAGCACTAATGAATCCAAAAATAGGTACTCAACTTGAAACTGTAAAGCGTGAGGGAGTAGATATTGTTTTTGCAATAGATGTTTCCAAAAGTATGCTTGCGGAAGATATAGCCCCTAACCGCTTAGAAAAATCTAAACGCTTAGTTTCAGCTATTTTAAATCAATTGGCAAGTGATCGCATAGGAATAATAGCCTACGCAGCACAGGCAATTCCTCAGCTCCCCATCACAACAGATTATAGCGCTGGTAAGATGTTTCTTCAAGCACTTAATACAGAAATGCTTTCTTCACAAGGAACTGCTCTTGACAGTGCAATTGATTTGTCTGGAACGTTTTTTGATGATGAAGACCAAACCAATAGAGTTATTTTTTTAATTTCAGATGGTGAAGATCATTCTGAAGAGGCTTCAAATGCTGCTTTAAGAGCAGCAGCATTAGGCATAAAAATTTTCACATTTGGAGTAGGAACTGAAGCTGGGGCTCCCATTCCACTTAAGCGAAATGGAGTGGTAGAGTCGTATAAAAAAGATTTTGATGGAAAAGTTGTTATTACAAAAAGAAATCCAAAAATATTGGAAGCAATAGCGTTAGCCACTGATGGGAAATATCAGGATGGAAATGATACACAAGCTGTATTAGATTTTGTTTCAGAACAGCTGAAAGCAATGGATAAAAAAGAATTTGAGGCTAAAAAATTTGTTAGCTATAAAGATCGGTTCCAACCCTTATTGTTTGGAGCCTTATTATTCTTAATATTCGACTTATTTTTGTTTGAGACTCAAACAAAATGGATTAAGAAATTGAACTTATTTAATGAAAATGAAGAATAAGCCTTTTATAATATTATTGTTCTGTTTTTCCTTAAGTTTTTCCCAAGAAGGAAAAGTGATTAATCATATTTTCAAAGGGAATGCAAAGGCTCAAGAAGAAGAATATGTTGAGGCCGAAAAAGCATATCGTGAAGCACTTTCTCTCGCTCCTGAGAAAGCAAAGGCATTATTTAACCTTGGAAACACCCATTTTCTTGACAAAAAATACCAAGAAGCATCACAACGTTTTTTTCAAACACAAAAATTTGCAACTTCAAAAGAAGATAAGCATAAAGCATTCCATAATATGGGAAATGTTTATATGCAAGAAAATGATTATCAAAAAGCAGTAGAAGCATATAAAAGTGCCTTACGCAATGATTCTTCTGATGAAGAAACACGTTATAATTATGCATTAGCTAAAGAGCTTTTGGAGAAAGAGAAACCTCCTGAGGAACAAGAGCAGGACGATAAAAAAGATCAAAACGAGCAGCAAGATAAAGACCAGGAAGATCAAAAAGAAGAAAATAAGGATCAAGAGGGTAAAGAAGAAAATAAAGATGAAAAGAATCCAAATAAAGAAGACGATAAAGGAGAAGAGTCAGACGATGAAGGCAAGCCTAAAAATGAAGGTGATCAAAAAAAAGATGAAAAGCCCGATGAATCTAAAGACAAACCTCAAGAAAAAAAACAACCTCCAAGAGATGGAAAACTCTCACCTCAGCAAGTTCAAAGTTTGTTAGAGGCTATGAATAATCAGGAAAAGAAAGTTCAAGATAAAGTAAACGCTAAAAAAGTTAAAGGGGTACCTGTTAGAGGGAAAAAAGATTGGTGATTATGACTCAACATTTGTTTTCACGATTATTATTTTGTTTGATCTTTTTAGTTAGTTCAAACATACAATCACAAATTAGTTTTGATGCCAAAGTGAGCAAAAAACGTTTGGGATTAAATGAACGCCTTCGTGTTGATTTTGTAATGAACGAAAATGGAGACGATTTCACCCCCCCTCCTTTTACCAATTTTCAAATCGTTAGTGGACCACAACAATCAGTAAGCAGATCCTGGGTTAATGGGGTGCGTAGTTTTTCTAAAACCTACACCTATTTTTTAACGCCAAAACGAAAAGGAAAAGTAATCCTTGGTCAAGCTGTAATAGTTATTAAAGGGGAAGTATATAAAACCCTACCCATTCCATTAGAAGTCACATCAGCAGTAGAAAAGCCAAATGATCCAAATAATATTGATTATATCACTGATGAAAATATTCGTCTTGTTGCAGAAATTTCTAATACTCAACCATATTTAAACGAAGGAATTACAGTTTTATATAAGCTCTATTTTAGAAATCCCATATCTATTTCCGATGTGCAGGAGTTAGAATCACCTAGTTATGGAGATTTTTGGAGTCATTTAATTAAGATTGGACAAGTACGAGTAAATACAAGAGGAGAATACAAAGGTGAGCCCTTTAATGAAGTTGTTTGGCGAAAAGTTGTACTATATCCTCAAAAAACAGGAAAACTTGATATAGAGCCTTTATCCCTTAATTTAAGCTTAAGCGTACCAAGTGATCGCCGTGATTTATTTGGTAGAAGAATTCTTACCCAAGGACAAAAAACTATTTCTGCAGGGAGAAGGGTTATAAATGTGAAGTCATTACCTGAAAAAAATCAACCTACAGACTATACAGGTGCCGTTGGTTCATTTGATTTTGATGTTATCATTGATAAAAATGCTTTAAAAGCCTCTGAATCCTTTCAAGCAAAAATTAAAGTAAAAGGGAAAGGTAATCTGAAACTTTTTAATTTACCCTCAATAAATGTTCCTAACACCCTTGAAGTATATGAACCAGAGCATTCGGAAAATGTAAAAATTTCACTTTCGGGAATGGAAGGTATAATTGAAGATACCTATACAATAGTTCCAAAATATCAAGGGAAATATCCCATTCCCCCTGTTCAGTTTTCATATTTTGACCCAAAGACATCTAATTATAAGACATTGCGTTCACAAGATTTATTAGTTGATGTTTTTGAAGGACCCTTAGCAGGAAATAACACTAATCAAGAAAAAGTTGAAACCAAACAAATAATTTCTACAAAAGAAAATTCTTTTCGGTTTATTCAATTAGAAACTCAACTTTCGCCTATTAAAATCAATAAATTTTGGTTGAGTTTAAACTTTTTCATATTGTTAGTATTGCCAATAGCTCTTCTTTTAATTGTAATTCTTATTAAGCGTTTTATTCTAAAGCAAATAACAGATAGTGTTAGTAATAAACAAAAACAATCTCAACGACTCGTAAGTAAATATTTAAGTTCTGCTAAAAAAGCTTTTCATGATCAAGTTGTTTTTTATGAAGCTTTAGAACGCGCTTTACATAATTATTTAAAAGCAAAACTTAAGATTGAAACTACCGAAATGAGTAAGGAAAAAATTGAACGTTTGTTGGTTGATAAAAAAGTTGATAGTCAATCGGCTAAAGATTTTATAGTGGTTATTGAAAATTGTGAATTGGCACGTTATGCACCTGTTTCATCTGTAAGTATTAAAGGAGATTTTCAGAAAGCAATTAGTGTGATTGCTTCAATAGACCGACAATTATGAGAAAAATCTTTGATATAAAATACAGTGTACTAACTTTAATAATTTTCTTTATTGTAAGCACTCTTTCTTTAAAAGCTCAGACTCCTGTAGCTCCTTTATTTGATCAAGGAAATACAGCATACAATGAAGGAGATTTTTCTAAAGCGGTATCTTTATATGAACAAACACTTCTTACTGGGAAACACAGTGCAGCACTTTATTTTAATCTTGGAAACGCTTATTACCGCTTGAATAAAGTTGCAGAGAGTATTTACTATTATGAAAAAGCAAAGCAATTAGATCCAAAAAATGAAGATTTTAAAGTTAATAGTGCTTTTGCACAAAACATGACTATTGATGCAATTGAACCGCTTCCAGAATCACAATTATCACAGCTTCAAAAGGCACTTTATGCTTTAGCCAATACTTCAATTTGGTCTAAGATTGTTATTTTATTTGTGTGGCTATTTGTAATATTTTTTAGCATCTATTTGTTTAATAAAACAGCAAAACTCAAGAGACTTTTTTTTATATTATCTCTTTTTTCTATAGTTTTATTCATGGGTAGCTTTACCATTAAATTCTTCGCAAACGCACAAAAGGATAACAAAGAATATGCTATCATATTTTCAAATGAAATAAACAGTTGGTCAGAGCCAAATTTGAGAGCTGAAATACAATTTACTCTGCATGAGGGGACTAAAGTTGAGCTTTTAGATTCTCTTGATGAATGGAAAAAAATACGAATTGCAAATGGCTCCGAAGGTTGGATAAAAAATGCTTATTTAAAAAGCTTAAATAATTAGTTATTAGATGATATTTTGGTTGTTTATTGCTTCACTTTGCTTTACCCAATTAAATAAAAATTCGCCCATTTCTCCAAGTATAGGATAAGAAAATGAAGTTTCAAGCACCGAATCTTCCATAAGGGTTAGGATTTGATTTACTTCTTTAAAAACAAGTGTTAATGCACAGAGCATAAGCATCCATTTGAGGACTCCAAATAAAGCTCCCAATAAACGATTTATTCCACCTAATAATATCACCTTAAGAGCTTTGGTTAACATTTTAGCAAAAAGAGAAATTATATAAACAATCCCAATAAAAAGAAGGATAAAACTTACTATTTGAATTATTTTAGGCTCCCAATCAATATAATTCACAAGGTAATTCCCTAGAATTCCGGAAAATTTTAAAGCCCCTGTAATTCCAACTCCAAGAGCAATCATTCCTGATACCTCAACAATAAAGCCTTTTTTAAAGCCACTAATAAGCCCATAAGTAACTACGATTAAGACCACAACATCAAACATATTCATGTAGCTAAAATACTGTTTTTAAAGCTTAAAAAAATTTAATAGACAAGAGTTTAGAAAGTATAAACTGGTTTTTATAATGAAGAATTTTTTCTAAAAATGTATCTTTAAACTCTTAAAAGAAGAAAGAAATTTAGAATTAAAAGAACGTTGGCACTTTTTAATAACTTGGTTAAAAGATAAATTTTCAGATGGAGAAGCCTTAGATGTTAAAGGGATATTAAATCTCATTGGTTTACTATAACTTGAAAAAACTCATTAAAAGTTTATAACAATAATAAAGTAAACCTCATTCACATAGGTGTTTGCTCTATTTTGAGTCCTATTAATAATATAAATTTGAATATCTTAATAAGTAGGGTTGGCTTCATTTTGAACTAGAAGAGTTCTTGCCATTCCCTCAAGCCTGGGGAGCAAAATATTTTAATAATAGGGGCTATAGTAGATTAATTTGTTAAGCAGGGTGTCATTTCATAAAACTACTTTATTTTTGCAGTATGATTGAACGAGTAAAAAAACATCTAGAAGAAGTTAATTCCTTTTCAAGTACTGACGCTCTTACTATAGAAAAGTTTAGAGTTAGTTATTCTGGAAAGAAGGGAATTCTTACCACTTTATTCGCTGCCTTCAGAGAAGTACCGGTTGAAGAGAAGAAAGCTTTTGGGCAAGAACTTAACGTATTAAAAAATGCTGTTTCTGAAAAGATAAAGGAACTTCAATCACAACTTAAAAGCACTGGAGGAAAGTCAAGTATTTCAGATCCTACTAGAACTCCTTTTCCAATCCAAACTGGAAATAGACATCCACTTTCGGTAGTTAAAAATAGAATCATTGACATTTTTACCCAAATTGGTTTTACTATTTCTGAAGGTCCCGAAATTGAAGATGATTGGCATAATTTTACGGCTTTAAATCTTCCAGAGCATCATCCGGCTAGAGACATGCAGGATACTTTTTTTATTCAAACAGATCCAGACATTTTATTGCGTACTCATACTTCTTCGGTACAGGTTCGTTATATGGAAAAAAATCAACCTCCAATTAGAACTATTTCTCCAGGTAGAGTTTTTAGGAATGAGGCAATTTCTTCAAGAGCTCACTGTATATTTCATCAAATTGAAGGGCTATATATTGCCAAAGATGTTTCGTTTTCAGACTTAAAGCAGACCTTAAAGTATTTTACAGAATCACTTTTCGGAAATTCTAAAATTCGACTACGCCCATCTTATTTTCCTTTTACAGAGCCCAGTGCAGAGGTCGATATTTATTGGGGATTAGAAACAGAAGTAGATTATAGAATAACAAAAGGAACTGGGTGGTTGGAGATTATGGGTTGTGGAATGGTAGATCCAAATGTATTGAAAAACTGTGGTATTGATCCCGATGAATATTCAGGTTTTGCTTTTGGAATGGGAATAGAAAGAATAGCTATGTTAATATATCAAATTAGTGATATTCGGTTGTTTTTTGAAAATGACGTACGCTTTTTAAAACAATTTAAAGGAACCCTTTAGGTTAGTTTTTTTGAAAGCTTTTGAAAACTCTTTTTAGGACTTTTATTCAAAAAAAGAATCCCATAAACAGTATCAATTATAGGACTATTATTTCCAATAGATTTATTTAAATTATAAACAGGCTCTGTTGCATGATACCCTTCTGCCACCATATTCATTTCCATTTGAGCTCCTTTTACAGTATAACCTCTGCCAATCATACTTCCAAAACGACGATTTCTACTAAACAGAGAATAGGCGGTAACTAATAAGTCACCCAAATAAGCAGATTGATTAATGTTCCGCTTTGAATTAGTTACTTTTTTAACAAAGCGATTCATTTCCCGTATAGAATTACTTAATAATACGCTTTGAAAATTATCGCCATAATTAAGACCATGAGCAATTCCACCGGACAATGCGTAAATATTTTTTAAGGTAGCGGCATATTCAATTCCTAAAACATCTTGTGATACTTTAACTTGAAGATACTTAGTATTAGTCATTGATTTGAGAAGAAGTGCATTTGTTTCATTTTTTGAAGCAAGCGTTAAGTATGAAAGCCGCTCTAATGCTATTTCTTCTGCGTGCGAGGGTCCACCTATAACAATAAAGTTATCCCAAGGTAAATCAAAATGCTGGTGTAAATGTTCACCTGTTATAAGCTGGCTTTCAGGAAGAATTCCTTTTACACCTGATACAATTATTTTATTCTTTATGGGTTGAGTAAGAAGTTTTAATTCATTTCCTAAATAGGCTGATAGAATTGCTAACACTAACCATTCTGACCTTGAAACTACTTCATTAATATTGCTACTAACAGTAATTCTTTTAGGCCTAAATTTAACTGTTGTTAAATAATTAGGATTCTTTGATGTGGCTTTTATTTTTTGTGCTTGTTCAGGTTCTCGCACATACCAATTGACATGCATCTTGCTGTCTGTTAATATTTTAACAATGGCTGTAGCCCAGCTACTACTTCCTAAAACATCTATAGATATTTTAGGAGCTACCTTTTTGCCAAGAGTTTCAAGTATTTTCAAATTTGGAGAATTCTAAATTTTATAACCAAGTGCTCCAAGGTATTCTGCTTAAAAGGAGAAGTAAACCTAAGCTGTAAAAAAGAATAATTCGCAAAAACTTTTTGGATGATTCAGATTGTCTTTTATGCATAGACCATCCAATGGTTATTAAAACAATCGCTAGAATATTTGTTATGGGGTGCTCAACAAGATATAGTCGTGCTTGAGCATCTTTCATTACACCCATACCTATTGTAGCCCACTGATCAAACCATGGAGACACAAAGTACAGAATTAGGCCAATAAGTAATTGAATGTGAGAAAATATAAGTCCAAAAAGACTTATTCTCAAGTCTTTTGTGCTAAATTCTTTACCCATATAACGGCCAATAAATGCATTAACAATTGCAGCGACTAAAATAAAAAGGACAAAAAAAGCCCAGTAGGAGTGAACAGTCTTTAAATATATGTACATGATATAAATTTACACAAAAATACTCGATTTTAGTTAACAGAGTGAAGGGCAAATTTTCTGGTTAAACATTTTGTCTTCCCATTTTTTTTGAGGTAAAAAAACTTACTTTTAATAAAATTAACAATTAGATGAAAAAAATATCACTTCTTTTACTACTAGCTTCATTAGGCTGTAAGCAACAGATATTGATCGAGGAATCACTTTCTCCTACTTTTGGGATTGTTATCCATGGTGGTGCAGGAACCATCTTAAAAGAAAACATGACACCAACAAAAGAAGCTGCTTATAGGAAGGTGCTGACCGAAGCAGTTAAGGTTGGTCACACCATATTACAAAATGGCGGATCCAGCCAAGAAGCTGTTGAGAAAACAATCCATGTAATGGAAGATTCTTCGTTGTTTAATGCAGGAAAAGGTGCAGTACTTAATTCAAATGAAACTATAGAACTAGATGCTTCTTTTATGAATGGTTCAAACTTAGATGCGGGAGCAATATCGGGTGTTAGTACTATTAAAAATCCTATTTCAGCTGCTATAAAAGTGATGGAAAACTCCCCTCATGTAATGCTTTCAGGAAAGGGAGCTGAAGATTTTGCAGCAACTCAAAATTTAGAACTCGTAAAGCCAAAATATTTCATTACGGATCTTAGAGTCAAAGCATTAAAACGTGTGAAAGCTCAAGAGGTTTTAAGAAACAAACCTATTTCTTTTGCAGAAACTTCTTTTTTACAACATCAGCGTTATGGAACTGTTGGTTGTGTTGCCCTCGACCTTGAAGGCAATTTAGCAGCAGGAACATCTACAGGAGGCATGACTAATAAAAAATGGAATCGAATTGGTGATGCCCCCATAATTGGTGCAGGTACTTATGCCAACAATGCAACGTGTGCTATATCTGCAACTGGATGGGGCGAGTTTTTTATTCGTTCAGTAGTAGCGCATGATATTTCAGCTTTGATGGAATACAAAGGCCTTTCTATTAAAGAAGCTTCACGAATTGTTATTCATGAAAAAGTTGGAGGATTAGGAGGTGATGGTGGCGTTGTTGGGATTGACGCCAAAGGAAATGTGGCAATGGAAATGAATACTCCAGGCATGTACCGTGCCCACATGGATGCAGAAGGAAATCTAAATGTTAAAATTTATAAGAAATAGTGGGATCTAATTTCGATGCGGTCATTTTTTCAAGCACCCTTTCTAATATAGAAGATTTAAGATATCTTGAATTTTCAAAAGGAATGCTCGAAAATGTTATCTCTATAAAAGGATTTATAAAGATTGAATCTTTTAGAGAGAATTCAGAAAAAGGAATAACTATTAGTTATTGGAAATCAATAGCTGCCATTCAAGAATGGAGAGAGCATTCGGCACATTTAATAGCACAAAAGTATGGCAGTGAGGTGTTAGCACATTCTAATTATACCATTAAAATATGCGAGGCGCAAAGAGAACATAATTTCAAAAGAACAGATGTAAAAGACAGGAATTCTTAATGTTAACCGATGATTCACTAATGTTTGATCAAAAGCGAAAAATAATCCATGTTGATATGGATGCTTTTTTTGCTGCTGTAGAGCAATTAGATCATCCAGAATGGCAAGGAAAACCACTAGCTGTAGGAGGTGACGGTTCAAGGGGGGTTGTTTCTGCAGCAAGTTATGAGGCACGGAAATTTGGAGTACGAAGCGCAATGAGTAGTATACTTGCTAAACGCCTATGCCCAAATTTAATTTTTGCACCTACTCGATTTGATCGTTACAAGGAAATTTCTCAACAGGTGCGTACGGTGTTTTTAGAATACACAACTTTAGTTGAGCCCTTATCTTTAGACGAAGCTTTTTTAGATGTTTCAGATTACCCTTCAGCTACATTAGTAGCAGAAGAAA
>Ga0307995_1001857_pt1 | contig 12790 bp, 9 predicted proteins | sample EllFjometagen262_FD_203132 | JGI IMG/M metagenome (GOLD analysis project Ga0307995, IMG submission 203132) | Marine microbial communities from Ellis Fjord, Antarctic Ocean - #262 | ecosystem: Environmental > Aquatic > Marine > Unclassified | place: Southern Ocean | collected 2014-11-02
TATTGGTTTAGACCCAAGTATTAATAAATTATCAGCAACAGGTGCAGCAAAAGATAGGTACTTCCCAAGTATAGCAGATCATTATTATGCCCAAATGTATGATATGGGTGGAGATGTTCCCGCATTAGCTGGCATCAATATCTACTCTCCTAATAGAGTAAATATTCTTGTAACAAATATGATTCCTTTTATTAATTTAACACGTTTAGATAAAGTTTGTTTTATTTTTACGTATGCAGATACAGCTAACCCGCCATCAGTTGATGCACCAATGTTTGGAGAAACAGCTGCATATTGGAGTAAAACTCAGTTTACTGAATTTGTTAAAGCATTTAAAATAGGCCTACAGAGCCAATATTCTAATGCATGTACAGGTGTATGGTGGATGTCCAGGTTCGATTTGAATGAATAATACAAGCAAATGTATTCTGAAGTGATAAAATTTACCATTATGGAAAATGATGCTATAAAACAAACAGGTTTTATTTGGTGGTTTAAAATGAAAATGGATGTCCATTACTCTAATGCAAACCTAAGTGGTAGGGCCAGTACAGGTTTATGGCATTCTGAGGCTATACTTGATGCAAGATGGAATACAATACCTTAATTAAATTTTTAAGCTCATACAATCAAAACCCTTTCAGAAATGTTAGGTTTTTTTTATACAAAAATTAAAAAGCTAGCAATTGGTAATAATGCGGGAAAATAAATCGCAGGTAAATTTATAATATAGTTTTTGTTACATACTTAACGGTATATAAGGAATTATATTAATTAATAACCATACTTATCCTTCCATAGATTCTTTAAGTAATTTCTAAAATTATTTTCTTTACTATTGTTCCCAGGAGTATAAAACCGTGTTCCTTTTATTTCATCTGGCAGGAATTCCTGTAAAACAAAATTACGATCAAAATCATGGGCATATTGGTATTCTTGTCCGTAGCCTAATTCTTTCATCAATTTTGTGGGGGCATTTCTTATTGCAAGTGGTACCGATAAATCCCCTGTTTGCTTTACGATTTTTTGAGCATCCTTAATGGCAAGGTAAGAGGCATTGCTTTTTGGAGAGCTAGCAAGATATATAACACATTGGCTTAAAATAATTCTCGATTCTGGATAGCCAATTATAGTTACAGATTGAAAAGTTGTATTGGCTAGCACTAAGGCAGTTGGGTTTGCATTTCCAATATCTTCGGAGGCTAATATCACTAATCTTCTTGCGATAAATTTTAAATCTTCTCCGCCTTCAATCATTCTTGCAAGCCAATAAACAGCTGCATTTGGATCGCTACCACGGATTGATTTTATAAAAGCAGATATGATATCATAATGTTGTTCTCCTGTCTTATCATATAAAACGGTGTTTTTTTGAACTTTTTGTAATACCAGAGCATTTGTGATGGTAACAGCATCTGAATTTTCTGAAAGAACAACCAATTCAAGTATGTTTAAAAGTTTCCTTGCATCACCGCCAGATAATCTTAAAATAGCTTCCGTTTCTTTAAGAGTTACTTTCTTTTTAGATAAATACTCGTCTTTATCTATAGCGCGCTTTAAAAGAGCCTCTAAATCGGTTCTACTAAATGATTCGAGTACATAAACTTGACAACGAGATAAAAGTGCAGGTATTACCTCAAAGCTTGGATTCTCTGTAGTTGCTCCAAATAAAGTAATCCATCCTTTTTCTACCGCTTTTAGGAGTGAATCTTGTTGAGATTTACTAAACCGATGAATTTCATCAATAAATAAAATTGGATTTTTTGTGCTAAAAAGGGTATCGCTTTTTTTAGCTTTTTCAATAACTTCTCTAATTGCAGCTACACCACTATCAATGGCACTTAACATATAGAAAGGTCTTTTTGATTCTTCTGCAAGAATCGTTGCAAGGGTTGTTTTTCCTGTCCCAGGAGGTCCCCAAAATATCATGGAGGATAGCATCTGTGAATCTAATTGAACTTTTATAGCGCCATTTTCGCCAACTAAATGTTTTTGACTTAAATAGTCATTTAAGGATTTAGGTCTTATGCGTTCAGCTAAGGGAATACTCATAGGTGTAAAAATACAATTTTATTAACGTGCTTGTACTGACAATTTAACCGAAATTTGCAAAAGGGATTGTTTTTTGAAATTAAATTATTATGACTAAAAAAAATAACTTATATTTTTCTAATGATGTACTATTATTTCCATTGCTTTTTTTACTAACGATCGTTATTGTTTTTTGGATAGAATCACGTTTCAATATTAATTTGAATTATTTAGGAATTTATCCAAGAAAAATAGAGGGTTTAAGAGGAATAATATTGGGTCCATTTATACATGGAGATGTTAAGCACTTATTTAATAACTCAATACCATTATTGGTCTTAACTTCTGCTTTGTTTTATTTTTATAGAAGAATAAGGTGGAAAGTTTTAATATATGGTTTGCTGTTAACAGGTTTATTTACTTGGATAATAGGAAGGTCAAATATACACATTGGTGCTAGTGGTGTAATTTATATGTTAACAGCATTTTTAATGTTTAGAGGTATCTTATCAAAACAGTATCAACTAACCGCATTATCATTTAGTGTTATATTTCTATATGGTGGTTTTATTTGGTATATATTTCCAACAGACCCTAATATATCTTGGGAAGGTCATTTGTCTGGTTTTATGGTAGGGATAATTTTTGCTTTTATATTTAATAAGCAAACACTTCCAGTTAAAAAATATGTTTGGGAAAATGAAGATTATAATCCAGAGAATGATCCCTTTATGAGAAATTTTGATGAAGATGGTAATTTTATAGAAACGATATCTGAAACGGAAGTTATTGAACCTCAAGTAGCATCTACCTCAATAAAATATATTTTTAAAAAATCAATTACTAAAGAAAAGAAAAATTTATAAAGATCGTTGTCTTATAGTTTCATATAAAAATGCACCACAAGCTACAGAAACATTTAAAGAGTTAACGTCTCCTAAAAGAGGTAATGACGCCTTATAATCTACAATGTTTAAAACCGATTTAGAAACACCTTTTCCTTCAGATCCCATGATGATAGCTAGCGGTTTGTTTAAATCTAAATCGTAGATACTATTATCTGTTTTTTCAGTAGCTGAAACGGTAGTAATATTTGAAGCCTTTAAATAAAAGATAGCATCTTTTATATGATCAACTTTACAAATAGGTATTTTAAATATAGCTCCAGCCGAAGTTTTAACAGTATCACCTGTTACCGGTGCACCCCCCTTTTTTTGTATTATAATTGCATCTACTCCAGTACATTCAGCGGTTCTAATAATTGCACCAAAATTTCGCACATCACTGATTTGATCCAATATAATAAATAAAGGTTTTTCTTTTTCTGAAAGTATTTTCTCTACAATTTCTTCTAGTGGATAAAACGGGATAGGAGAGGTAATGGCAATAATACCTTGATGATTTCCATGAGTTAATCTATTTAACTTTTCAATTGGAACATGGTTTACTGTAATGTCACTTGATTCAATTTTTTTAATTATTTCTTCAATTTTAGGATTCATCGAATCTTTTTGAATAAATAATTTATCAATTACCACATCAGAATCTAATGCTTCTAATATGGGGTGTATACCGAATATTGTATTTTGTTTATTTGCCATATTTGATAAAATATAAAAATAAAAAAAAGACTGTCTTATAAAGACAGTCTTTTTTAGATTTATAAAAACCTATTGTATTATCTGATAACTTTTACAGAACCTTCAGTTCCGTTAATGTTAACTTTTACAATGTAAGTACCGTTAGATAAGTTAGACATATCAACTGTAGACTGCATTGCATTTACATTAGCGTTATAAACTTTTTGACCTAACATATTGTAAATAGCTACAGAGTTAATGTTCTCTTGAGCTTTTAATGTTAAAGTACCGTTACTCATCGCTGATCTAAATCCTTTAGCTGAAAAATCGTCATTAGCTAAAAATCCTTCTGAATAAGTAAAAGTATCATAATAAGCTAAATGATTCGCACTAATAGAGAAAAAATCAATACCACCAATTGATGAAGATGTAACTCCACCAGCAGTTTGATAAGGAGATCCTACAGGTAGTACTACATTACCCGCAACTTTAAATTCCCAAGTTGCTGCACCTATACCTAAATTTACATCCCAGTTCATTTCAACTTTAAACCACTCACCTGGAGGATAGTCAAAACTATGTGGGCCATCATGTGCACCATCTATAAGTCCCTCACCTGGAGTTAATAAATCCTGGTTAAAAAATATGTTACCTACAGACCATTCACCAGCACCAATTGGCACAGCTCCTTGTAAGTTAAAATAACCTTCCGCATCATTAGGTACCAACATCCAAAAAGATAATGCCCATTCTCCAAATATTTTGCTTCCTAAATTTAATACAGCATCTGTAGTAGCATCATCTGATACATGTCCAGATTTATCACCATCATATGCTTCTGCATCTGTTGACATCATAGCACATCCTGGTCCACCACCACATCCCCAGTCAGTCCAGTGACCATTGGCACCTGATCCATCTGGATCTGTAAAAATAGGTTCTCCTACAGTGTACGATTCCATGTTGTCAAAAAATGGACCTACCTGTGCAGTCATCGATACCATTACAAATGATAAGATTGCTACTAAAAAATAATTTTTTTTCATAATATTTTTGTTTTAAAAGTTAATGAATCACAAATATATATAATTATTATATTAAAATTGTATATAATTAGTAATTATTTATAAAATACCTTTGCTTTAAATCAAAAAAAAGGCTAAGTTTCTGAAGAAACTTAGCCTTTTTTAAACTATTAAACTATTAAACTTTTTTTAAAGTTTGAATATAGTCTTCCATGAAAATGGTGAACTCATATAAGGTCCACTTAATGTGGCACCTGCATTAGTCACATCCCAAACGATATTATTACCATCTGCATCTAATTCAGTCATTTCTAACTCAAAATTAGTAACAAGAAATGCAAGACCTGGAAATTGAACTCCAGGGTAGCTAGCAATAATATCTTCAGTTGGTATTTCAATTTGATACATCGGTAATCCATTAACTGAACCTAACAACTCCTCAAACTCTGAACTAAGTATAGTTTGATATAAAATTTGAGGTGCGCCTACAATTGGTACATTAGCATCTTGATCTGCAAAAAGTTGTATTTTCACACGTACTTCTACAAAATCTGGAGTGAAGCTTCCGTCACCTTGTTGTACTTCTACAAGAAAATCTAAAACGGTTGGAAAAGTTGTCTGATCTGGCAAACCAATAATGTCTGCTGGAGGAGTTAATATCCTTAATATTGATCCGCTTGTATTTACTTCATCGTATAATGTGTCTATAGATAAGTTACTGTCGCTACAAGAGGAAAATCCTCCTATCATTACAATTGCAAGTAATATTGATTTATATATATTTTTCATAATTATTTGTTTTATTATTAATTAGCGTATGGAAAACCAGTACCTGCTGCACTTGATGGAGGGTTGTTGTCCCAAAATACTTGCACACCAACATTGGGTTTTTGTAGAATATTTGGGTTAACATTTGCTTCATCAGCAGGGTAAAATAAAGATCTTACAAATCCACCAGGAGCAGGTTCAACAGTCCATTGAAGTGTATGTGGATAACCTGTTCTTCTATAGTAGTTGTACGAATTAGATCCGTTACCATAATGTGCAACTAAATGTTGTTCACCAAGTGTATTCCATTTATATTCAGCATTTCCTGAACCAAAATTGCTCATTTTAGTATTGATATAATTATTAACAGTAGTAGTTGTTGGTACAAAACCTCCATCATCCGTTGTAGCTAAATTTGCATCTCCATCCTTAGATCCAAAAGACATCACTTTTGCAATAGATATTTCCATAGCTTTTCTTAAATGAGTACCAGCTTCACCTCCATTTGCTAATGCCATTTCAGCACGCATTAAGTGAGACCAAGAAGCTAAATATATTGGAGTAATACCTGCACCACCACCACCTTGGCCTAAACCAACGCTACTGAAACGATTGTCATCAAAATTTCCAGCATAAGGGTATACACCATAAGCAGTTCTTTTAAATGTGTCAGGTGGAATACCACCGCCAAAACCGTGATCTCTACCCCAATAACCATTATCTACACTACAATACACCATCTCTGAACCAGGATAATGTGCAGGTCTTGGTGAAGTAGAACAAAACAATCTTTCAGGATCAACAGCACATTGGTTACCCTCTACCTCTGGAGCTACCGTATAGTCTTTTAAAGCTCCAGGTGTACAATCGTTTTGTCTAAAGAAATAATACCTTCTTCTTGGATCACCATCGCTACCTATACCTGCGTCATCTTTCAACATTGCATTCATTAAATAATCTGATTTATAACTGGTAGCACCACCACTTGTATAATCATATTGATATCCAGGAGCTCTAGCGTCAATTTCATCATTAATTAATGCAGTATATTCCCATACAAAATCATCTGCTGTTTCAGAAATAAAGTTATTTCCATTTGCAAGAGCATTAAATGCAGCTGTATTATTAGTGTTAACATAAGCTTGCATCAATAATGTATTAGCAAGTTTTTTCCACTGATCAAAATTATTGTTATAATAATAATCAGTTCCTAAGTTAAGATTTCCTAGAAGATCTAATTCCTGTCGAGCTTCTGTTAACGTTGCTATAGCAAAAGCATATACATCAGCGCCTGGATCAACAGAAGGTGCTGGGAAATTTGATAAATCATTTGCTTCAGATCTTGGTACATCACCAAAATAATCAACTAAAGTTATAAGCGTATATGCTTTTAAAATTTTCATTACAGCAATGTGATTGCCTCTAGATCCTTTTTCAATAGCTAAATTAGCAGCATTCTTCATGTCGGAAAACATATTAACATATGCTAACCTCCATTCATAATTAGTAAAAATAGGTTCAAAAGCATTAACATAACTTCCTGCCGACATTTGTTCAATTCTTACAAGTCTAGCTCCATTAGAACCCATTGTACTTGCAAATCGTGCAAAATCTACTTGGATAGCTACCATGTATCTTTCTAAATCACCGTTTTCTACAGTAATTTGATTTGGATCGTTTATTAAATCTAAATCAGTTGTTTCACAAGAAGTGAAGGTCAACCCAAGAAGTAGAATTAATAATACTGATATTTTATTTAAATTTTTCATTTTTATTCTTGATTTATATTAATTAGAATGATAAGTTTACACTCATACCGTATCTTTTACTACTAGGTCCAGTTAAATAATCAAACCCTTGTCCATTTCCGTCTCCTAAAGCAGTTGTGTTAGGATCAAAGTTGATACCATCTGGAGTGTTATAAGCATTGTACCACATATTATATGCACTCGCTTTAAAAACAACTTTCCCAAATGGAGTTTTGTCTAACATTTTAGTGGGTAAAGAATAACCAAAACTAACTTCTCTTAATCTTATTACAGAAGCATCATATATCATTAATTCACTAGCAGGACTAGCAAATCCATTATCAAAATAGAAGTTTGAGTTATTAATTTGAGTATTATTTACGGTTGTTACCCCATTTGCATCAACATTAACACCAGGTAAAATATACGTAGATAATCTATCTTCTGTATCAGTAGTTAAACCTCTACCCATTAGCGTTCCAATAGTTGTAGAATAAATAACTCCACCTGATGTATGGTTAACTGCCATTGTCAATGACCATCCTTTGTATTCAAAAGTATTGGTATAGTTCATTACAAAATCAGGATTTGGATCTCCAAGAAAAGATAATATTTGATCTTCATCTGGATCTTCTGATTCATAGTTTCCTGCGCCATCAACTATCAATTCGCCAGTACTGGTTCTTTTGATACGAGAACCAAATATAGATCCTAAAGGATAACCAACTCTAGCACCATTTCCTAAATTAGTAAAACCTGCATACATAATAAGATCATTATCTCCTATATCAGTAACTTTACTTTCGCTTGTAGTAAAGTTAACCGCAATATTCCAATTAAATCCTTCAGATCTTTTTAATATATCAAGATCTGCTATAGCTTCAATACCCCAAGATTCGATTTCACCAATATTTGTACTTGTAAATGCAGCACCCGTACTTAACGGAATTGGAGCTGTTTGGATAATTAAATCGTTAGTTATTCTCGTATAATAAGTAAGATCAATATTTAATCTGCTAAATAACTTAGCTTCTATACCATATTCAAACTCTGTAAATAATTCGGGTTTGATATTTGGGTTTCCAACAAAAGAGTTTGTTGTATTACTTGTATTATCAATCCATCCTTGAGTATTTAAACTTAAACCAGTTACCGTTGGGTATCCAGTAGCGAAATTTGCAGAGGTACCATAACCAGCTCTCAATTTCAAATAGTTTAAACCATTCTCTGATTTAATACCTGAAAAAACTGAAGTTGGAATAATTGATACACTAGTAGAAGGGTAAAACAATGTATTGTTTTTTTCTGTATTAGATACCCAATCTTGTCTTCCTGAAAAGTTTAAGAAAATCCAGTTATTAAAATCAAATCCAAGTTGACCATATACACCCACAATGTTTCTTTCTTCGTGATATTCAATATAACCGTGATTTACAAATCCTTCGTGAGCGAAAAAATCAAAAACTTGTTGATCTGAACTGTTAACGCCAATTCTATCATATTTTGTGCCTCTCGAAGTTGCACCAGCCATAAAGTTAAAGCCTAGGTGATCGTTGAAGAATGAATAATTATTACCACTTAAAACAAGGTTGTGGTCAGTAATTAAATTAGTATTATTCCAAGTGTTATAAATTCCTGAATCTGTAATAATATTTCCAGTTCTTCCACCTCGGTTTTGTGAGTTAACATTGTTCTCAGAATAGGTATCAACACTTCCTTGATATCTAAGATTAATGTTATCGTTAAAGTTATAGTCTATAGAAGCAAACCCGTTTACACGATTAACTTTTTGTGAGAATTTAGAATTTTGTACAGTCCATAGTGGATGTTGTATAGCGTTATCATCTCTATAGTAAATACTTGATCCATCAGGTAATTCAAAAGGTAATTCGTAGAAATCAATACTTCTAGGAGTATAAAATAAATCACCAAAAATAGAAGAACCACTACCACCAGCACTACTACCGTAACTAGCTGCTACTGGAGGAGTTTTAAAATCAGTTTTTGTATAAGTCATAGAACCTCTAACGCTTAATTTGTTGGTAAGCTTGGCTCCACCAGAAATAGTTAAGTTAGTTCTTGTAATTTGATTGCCAGGTGTAAACCCTTCGTCATTAACATGACCAAAAGACATCCCATAGTTATATTTTCCATCTTCACTTCTTCCTCTAAAGTTTGTAGAAATACTAGCAACACCACCTGTTCTGAAAAATTGTTCCACACTATTTCTAGGTTTCCAATCATAACGTTTAGCATCTCCATTTTCTTGATACCATGTAGCTTGATAGTCAGGATAGTTAGCAGCTAAAAAAGCTGATGTAGCATAAGGGTGAGCTACAGTTCCAGATGTTGCACCAGGCAATCCCCCTTGACCATTTAATGCTTGATCACTACCATATCCACCAAGGCCATCTTCATAAAATCCAGGACCCCAGTTACTATAGAACCAACCAAAAGCTTGATCAAATCCACCACCATATTTATCTTGGTAGTCAGGAAGAGAAGCTACTTCGTTAAAGAAATAAGATGTTGAAACTTCAACTTCTTGCTTCGCTTTCATGTTTGAAGTACTTCCAGCCTTAGTTGTAATTAATATTACACCATTTCGACCTGCAGTACCATATAATGTAGTTGCGGCTAAACCTTTTAGTATATCAATGTTTTCGATATTATTAGGGTCAATGTCAAAAGATCTACTTGAACCTGAATTACCATCAATGAAATTACCAGCAGCATTTGCATCACTACTATAAGGAACACCATCAACAACATAAAGTGCATTGTTATTTCCAGAGAATGAATTCATACCCCTAATAATAACTTTATTGGCAGATCCAGACATACCGTTTGCAGTTGTTATCTCTATACCAGCAGTTTTTCCTTGAAGAACACGTGTTAAATCCGTTTCAGGACTGTCTTTAATCGCTTCTTCTTTAATGGAAGATACAGCATATCCTAATGCCTTCTTTTCCTTTTTAATACCTAAAGCTGTTACAACCACTTCTTCTAATACAGCAGCATCTTCAGACATCTGAAGGTTTATGTTACTAGTTGCGGCAGTTACAGCTCTTTCGTCTGTATAAAAGCCAACATAGCTAAACACAATTGTCTGTCCCACATCCACATTAACAGTATAATTACCGTCAAAATCAGATTGTGTTCCATTATTTGTGCCTTTTACAATAATGTTTACTCCTGGCAACGGTAATCCGCTATTATCGGATACTGTACCGGAGATTGTTTTTTCTTGTGCGAACGTAAGTTGCACTACAAACGCTAATAATAGCGTCAAAATTCCACTAAACTTTGTTCTCATTTTTATGATTTATTTGAATTAACCAATCGCAAAAATCATAATAAAAAGTTAAATACGCAACTATTTAAACTTAAATTTTGGTTTTTTTTAACTGTAATGCTTAGTTTTTCTTGAATATTTGTTAAAATTTAGATGAAATACTAATGTGAATTTTTGTGTTAGAAAAATTAAAATCCTGATTTTCAGCATTTCCATTAGCAATACTAAATTTTATAATACCAGCTGAAGTTTGTAGGCCAATACCAATACCAAAGCTATATAATTTTTGTTTTAATGCTGTTATTTGATTTTCAAAATATGCAAAATCAATAATACTATGAATGTATACGTCTTGATTAAATTGGTAGCGGTATTCTGAATTTAGAACCGAATAAAATGACGCATCAATACTGTTTTCATTAAATCCTCTTATACTATTTATACCTCCAAACCTAAAAAGTTCATTTACCAAATAACTATCACTGTTTACTGCTTTGGTGTTATTTTTTAAATATATAGAGTTTTTGTAATTTAAATTAAAAATATAATAAAACAATAAACTTGCTCTTATTTGAGATTCGGTAGTGGTTTTAGTTTCTTTTGAGCCAATTTCAGTATCCAGATGAAACTTCGATTTAATTGGGAAAAGTATATTGTTCTGTGTTTTTGTATATGATAAGCCAGCTAATAAAAATTTTGAGGTATAATCTTCAACATCAATATTGATAGCATTGTCTTTTCGTAAATTACTGGACTCGTAAGCTTTGTATCCTAAATATGTTTTTGAGGTGGGATTAATTTGATATCTTACTTTTATTAATTGATCTGAAGTAGAAAATGTGCTATCGCGTTTAAATATTTTCAGCTCCGTTATAAGTCCAAAAGGAGTGTTAAATAAATAAGGTAACGTTAGTCTTGCTCTAAAGTTTTGTTGATCATTACCGTCTGCTTTGTAGTTTAATAAAAATTGCTCACCAAAATTTAAGTTATTATTGAGTTCGAGGTTTAAATAGCCGTTAAATATTAACTTTTGAGAGTCTTCATCAGTAGCGAATCCTAAGATTCCGTCAAAGAGGTTGTTTTTTTCTTTTTTTAAATATAAATATACTATTGTAGCGTCCTTTTTAAAAAGTATTTCTGGAGGTTTTGTGACGGATACAAATCCTAAAGAGTTTAAAATGTTGTTTTTTTCAATTAATTTAGATTTATTGAATTTATTTCCATTTTTTATTCCAGCATAATACTTAATGTGTGATTTTGAAATTTTCTCATAACCCTTTACTATAATGCTGTCAATGGTCCTAGAACGTCCATTTACTACAACAATGTTTGCAGATAAAGATCCTTTCTTCTTTTTTGTTATGTTTTCTAATTTGATTCTCGCAAAAGCATTGCCGTTTTCGGTTTTTAAAGAATTTAATTTAGTAATGGAAGATTCTATAGTGTTGAATGGAAGTATGAAATAAGAATCAGTAACTTTTTTTGATACTTGTAAAAGCTCCTTCTTGCTGAAATCTTTTTTTGAATAATATAGTTGAATCGATTTGTATTTGGGGCCTAGGTGATAAAGTGCGATATAGGTGCTGTCATTCTTTTTTTGAAGTGAACGCAATTCGTTTTCAATAAAACCAATAGTCTCTAAAGAGTAGTGTAGTGCATCTGCTTCTTTTTTTAAATTTAAATAATTAATAAATGTAGCGTTTAAATCTAAAGAGTCTATAGTTGATTGTGATATTGAGTCTTGAGCTTTAAAATTAAGGTACAAATTTTGAGCATTTATATTAAAAAAAAATGCAGTATATATATTAAGGTATATTAAAATGTAAAAAAATAACTTCAAAAACAAACAAAATTAGACTTGTAAAGCTAACGTACCTTTATGTTATTTCATATATATTATTCGTTAATTTTTAAATTATAGTTTAATTTTAATTTATGGAATTATGCTAAGACCTACATCGTTATTTAAATTTAAAGCATTTTTCTATTTTCAAGCCATTTTTAAATACTTGAAAAAATTAATTTATTAGGGTTGTTTTTACATAAAATTATTTCTACATTTGCAAACCCTTAAAAAAGGGTATTTTATTATATAAAAAGTTTATATGCCAACAATTTCACAATTAGTACGAAAAGGAAGAGCCAAAATAACCAAGAAGAGTAAATCGGCTGCTTTGGATTCGTGTCCTCAAAGAAGAGGGGTGTGTACACGTGTGTATACTACTACGCCAAAAAAACCAAACTCTGCAATGCGTAAAGTTGCAAGGGTAAGGTTGACAAACGGTAAGGAAGTAAATGCGTACATCCCAGGTGAGGGTCACAATCTACAAGAGCACTCGATAG
>Ga0307995_1001859_pt1 | contig 12787 bp, 20 predicted proteins | sample EllFjometagen262_FD_203132 | JGI IMG/M metagenome (GOLD analysis project Ga0307995, IMG submission 203132) | Marine microbial communities from Ellis Fjord, Antarctic Ocean - #262 | ecosystem: Environmental > Aquatic > Marine > Unclassified | place: Southern Ocean | collected 2014-11-02
AGAAGGTAAGGTACACACTCCCATCAATCTCCTCCGGTGTGTACCCTTTCACATTATACCACTGTGCCCTCTCGCATCTACCTATGCCAGACATTCTTAAGTTTGTCTTCTGCTCATAAGGTGTGAAAGCATTACTAATTGCTTCCTCTACCTCACGCCCTGCTTGCATAGCAATGGCAGATAAATCACCAGTATAATCCTTCGACTTCATAACATCATAGATGTCTGGTATTACTGTATGTATGCTCTTACTCACTTTACTTCTCCCTTCTTATTATAATCCTGTATTAGACGGGTTAGATACCATTGTGCTTTCATTAGGTCTTCTAATCCATTCTTCATTCTGTGTCGAGTTATGTATTTTACCACATTTCCTTCAAGAAAACTCATATCTTTTGAAGTAATATAATCTATGCAGTCTATCCCTTGTGTGTAGTAGTGTGGGTTAAGTTTATCTTTCATCTTCAATCAACTCCTCTATAGTCTCTAGCCTACTTATAGGTAAATTATAACAGTCTGTTAGAACTTTCCAATTATTGTCAGGGTCTATACTACCTTTCTTTAAAAACTTTGAATCCTCTAGGTACTTTTCTTTCTCTAAGCACCCTAGTATCCATCCTTCTGACAAGTCATTCTTTATTCTGGTAAACATATAGAAGTCGCACTTCTGTTTAGTATTCAAAGCCGCCACAGAACACTCATAGTAATCTCTAGGTGCTGATGATACTTTCTTACTCTTAACATCTATCTTTTTATTATTAAATATTAAATCATAATCATAGGTGTTATCTAAAGCAATACCCAATTCCTTTGCTACAATAATCTCACCTAGAAATCCAATCACATTTCCTCTTCCTTTTGTTATTGAATTATTTAAAGTACCCATGTTGTTTGACATTTCATTAGCCAAGTCGACATCTTCTTTTGTAATTTTAATGTGTTTCATTCCAACTCCTTCCTATTTTATACTCACCCGACATCGGGCAACTTAGTTTGTAATAATCTGTTGTCAATTCCATAGCCTTGACTGCTAGTTGTCCTATCTCTTCTGCATCATCTGGACTACATTCAATCTGTATCTCATCATGGATAACTCCAAGCTGTTTGTAGTTTAAATGTGTAGCCAGTTCATGGAAGATAACCCATGCTCTCTTCGCTATTATAGCACCTGCACTTTGCAATAGGAAGTTAAGTGATGAATGCTCACTCAGTGTCTTAATCTTTCTACCATCTATAGCTTTTAAGTAACCATTCTTTAGTGCCTGATTACCTGCCCTACTTCTGAGAGTCTTGAGTGCAGGCGTGTTGTTAAGAAAGTTCTCTTTGAGTTTCCTGCCTTCTTCTGCACCACCACCTGCTATACTGCCTATTTTTATGTCACCTGCACCATAAAGGAAAGCATAGATAAATGTCTTTGCCTTATCCCTTGTGTCTAATCCTGCTGACTTCTGATTGGCGGTGTGTATATCACCTGTCAGTATCTCCTGAGTGTAGTTGCTATCTCCCATATAGTGGGCGAGGCATCTTAGTTCTAATCCAGATAAGTCCGCACCAACGAGTACCTTATCCTCTGGTACAGTAAATAAAGCTCTCATCTCAGAGCCATACTCTTTACCACTAGCTGTTACCTGTTGTAAGTTGGGGTTACTACTTGACATGCGGTGTGTTATAGTTCCAATAGTATGTACACGACAATGTATTCTGCCTGTGCCTCTATCTATTGCATCAAGCCACCCATTGAGTTGTCCTTGTCTCTTCTGTAGCATAAGAAATCGGGCTATAATCTGAGCCTCTGGTATATCCACATCTTTAAGTATAGACTCATCTACTCTTGGTTTCTTATGTGGTGTAAACTCTGTAGGTTTCCAACCATAATGCATCAAGTGTCTACCTACCTGCTGTCTACTGCCCAAGTTTAGTTCGGGATAAGACCAGTAACCATAGTCACCCTCATCATTGGTATGACATTGTAATACAACCTCTGCTTGATAGCCTTTGGTTCTTGTATTGTCTTTCTTAAATCTCTGTACCACAGGTTTCTTACTTTGCCACACAGGTAAAGGTACAAACCTTTTGTGTACATCTTCTTCTGCCTGTCTTAAATCATCATTAACTTTTAATAGTAACTGAGTAGCACCTTGCTCATCAAAGAGCCACCCCGTTCTTTCTTGCAATGAACAGTGCCTCTTAGTATCATACTCAAGTTGCTTGGCATCTTCACTAAGTTTCATCTGCATTAGAATCTTATATACTTTAGCAGTAATCTCTACATCTCTCAGACAATAGGTAACCATCTCATCTGTAAGTTTAGACCAGTCCTCGTGGTCACCTTTAGGAAATCCTAATGTTGTACCCCAGTTAGCTAACGAGTGTCCACCTTCTCTGCGTGGGCTATCTAATTGGCTAAGTAACATAGTATCTTCTATCGTTATATTAGTAAAGTCTGAACCCCAGAGTTTCTCTAGTACAGGCACATCAAATGCTATGCCATTATGAAACACTAGAGTTTGGTGGTTTAGCCATGAGTTAAATTCATCAGCAGTATAGAACACCTTCGCTTCTGTAGTGTCCACACCATAAACAGCTACGCACCATACTTTAGTAGCATCTATGCCATCAGTTTCTATGTCACAACTAAAAGTCTGCGCCATCTTTCCAATCACCAACATCAGGGTTAATGCCCTTCTCTAATCTAGCAGTTTCTACATTAAAGTATGTCCAACCTGCCTCGCCTGTCTGACCTGTTCTTCTTAGCTTGGGTACTCGTATGCGTGTTGAGTTCTTAGTGTAATCATCTTCAGATAACTTATCTCTACTAAATAAGATGTTCGTATGACAAGCCTGTGGTATTGCACCACTACCTTTAACATCATACTCACTGATTTTGTGAGGGTGTGAGCCATCATCTGGCTTCCTAGTGTGCGTACTTAATATCACAGCACATCTAGTTTCCTTACATAACTTTATAAATCTATCCATGACATCTTCTATGTTCTCATTACTTAGGTTCTTAATTGCAGTATGCAACGGGTCAACAAGAATTATACCACAACCTAATCCCTTTACAAAGTATCTTATCTTAGAAAACATCTCATCAATATCAATACTACCACCACCATCACTGTGCAGTTGTATCCTAGAGCCAAATCCTATTTTAATGGCGGACTTCATAATACTATCTACATCTAATTGTTTAGGCTCAATAAGTTGTAAGTTCTCTGCAGTATGTACACTCACTACCTTTCTAATGGTTTCATCAATGTTATCCTCAACCATGAAGCAACCAATCTTCTCCTTGGTATTGGTAGCAAAGTGGTAGATAAGCTCATTCAATATAGTAGTCTTACCAATAGAGGTGTGTGCCACAATAGATACTAGTTCACCTTTAGCTATTCCGCCTCTCATCATATGATTCAGGTCACCAAACGATTCGGGCAGAGGTACTAACTCTGTGTTCTTATAATCAAGTAGTGCCTCACGCATCTCATCAATAGTAGCAACACCACTTACAGTGTAATCCTTAGAATAGTTCCACCACTCATCAATGAAATGACTACCATCACCATTGACTAAGTAATCATTAGCATCTTTATGCTTAGCCAGTGTTAGTATCTTACATTTGTTTGGTCCGAGTATGGGTGCTATTTTAGAGACCGCATCTAATCCTGCCTCATCATTATCAAAACATAATACAACTGTCTCGAAGGAGTCAAGCCACTCTAAATTATTCTTAACATTAGCAGTAGCATGTACACCATTGTTAATAGAAACTGCGGGATACCGACTGCCAAACATTTCATACACAGACATGGCATCTATCTCACCCTCGCATAGCGTAACAAACTTACCGCCACCTTGAAATAAGTTCTGACCAAACAATCTATTGGCATTGGTTGTATCACCCTTGCCTCTGAAATCCTTAGTCGCAACGAGTCTAGTTTTCATACCAACCAAATCGCCCTTCTGATTGTGGTATGGATAGTGATGCTTGATTACATTTCCTTTAGAGTCCTTCTCACACTTTACTTTATACTTCTCAAGTGTCTCACCTCTGAGTTTCCTGTCGGGCAGAGGTAAGTAATCTCCTCTGTACTCATGTATCCAACTATCATCTGTATTCTTTTCTTTAATCTGAATAGGTTTCTTGTTTGTATGTTCCACAAATCCATGGTCTCCACAAGAAAAGCAATGTGTCTGACCATCATCATACACTGCTAAGTTATCCTTACTATTATCTCTGCCCTTAGTTGCACACTGTGGGCATTGTTCTTTTCTAATTACCTTGTTATCCATGTTATCCTTCCCTTAAATTAAATGAGGCAACCGAAGTTGCCCCATAATTATAACCTATCTTTTGTAAAAGGCAAATTAAAATTCAGCCATATCATACTCGGTTGCACCTGCTGCCTTTTCCTCTACCCTAATCCTCTCAAGGTAAGTGTACGCATCATAAGGTTCTTTGCCTTTCTTAACGAGTACTGTGACCTTGTCACCGAACATAGAAAGATGTGTAGACTCAACTTCTTCCTTATCCGCATTGTAAATCTTAGGTTGCCCGAAGTCTACCTTACGCTTAGAAGTAAGTTGTGTCTTACCTTCATACTCCTTAGTTGCAAGACCATTCTTCTCAGCCTCTTTGATACCCTTCTTATCCAACGCCATAGTCAAGGTATACTTGCTCTGCCCTTTGAACACATCTGGATGTGTAATCTTATTAAACACAACCTCACCTGTTAATGATATATATTCACCACTCATAATACAACTCCTGTATAGTTAACATTCAATTTTACATCTAGTAGTCTAATACTACTAAAAGTGTAGTAGAAAAAGGGAAGTTCTAAAAGCTACTACACTCTTAGTAATACTAAGTCTTTAGCATTGTTTCAACTTTATATATTTATAAAACAATAAGAGGTTCAATGTATTTAATCTTAGAATGGTAGTATTGTAGCAGATATTTCATAGCCTGTCAACTTTATTTTCTAACGCCCAATAAAAAGGGAACATCTCTGCTCCCCAGTTATTTGTATTTATATGTTACTTAGAGAAGTTAGTACCATTGAGCTTGTCGTATTCCTTCAAGCTATCGTTCATACCCTTCATAAGTCCAAGCAATGAGTCAGCCTCAGAGTCCGCCATTGCCTCTTTAAGCGTCTGTTGTCTATGCTCCTCATCATATGCCCTGCTTTTCATGTATTCGTCAGCGTATTCCATGCTCACGACCTCGCCCACTTCGTTGGTATGTCCTTCATCTTCACACCAAGCTATATATCTTTTCATTCCACTCATAATTACTCCCTATATTTATCATTTAGTCTGCTATCCAGTAAGTTCCACTCTACATCTTCCGCACTAGTGCTTCTGCCTAGCTTGTCATTAATTATAGCAGAAATATCTTCTTCAATCAAGCGTACTGACGCAATCTTATCCTCAATCTCTTGCAGTAGCTTTCTTTTAACCTTATTCTTTCTGGTTAATTCGACTTCTAAGTCTTGTATCCAACCTTCACTCATGATTTATCTCCTAAAAAGCCACTGACATCAGAAAAGAAATCACTACGACTTAGACCTCTTTCTCTGTATTCATCTCTTAAATGGTCTGCTTCGTCCATAAGTTGTTGTTGTTCCTGTTCATCTTGCGTAATTGAACAACACCATACACAAAGAGCAACATCATGCTCACTAGCCATGTCGTTACTGTGCTTCTCGCCACAGTCAGCACATTTAAAATCATATCCCTCTCCATCTAATGTGAAGAATTTAGGTAAGTTATTCATTTTATTACTCCTAAAAAGAAACACCATAATACTATATTAACACATAAATAGAACACAGTTCCCATAGTTAAGAATGTTTCCTCAACTTTCATTTTAGTATTCTCATTCATTTGTCATCTATCTCAGTATAATCTTGCCATTGTCCAACAGTTGGCTCATCTTTATAATTAGCTAGTTGCTTCTCAAGTATACTGAGGTCATGCCAAAGGCTTTGTAATTCTTCCTTTAGTGCATCATTATCTTTCTTGAGTTGGCGGTTAATCCTTAATGCTTCATCATTAAAGTTCTTATTGTTATTTGGGTTACTCATACTTCTAATACTCCATGTTTATCTGCCCATATTTGCACAGTTTTACCCGTATCACTATCACGCTTGATAAGTTTAGCATCATGCCCTTCTCGCCTGTATTGTGCTAGTTTACCCGAAGCCTCATAGACACTGAAGGTGGTATAGTTTAAGAATTGTTTATTCTCTACTCTTATATTATATGTATACATTATAGCACCTCTGGTGTTACATATGGACTATAAGGGTGTGAGCCTACTTGCTCAAATCCTAAGTTCATTGATAGTTTGTGCCTTAGATGGTCCATCGCATACAGGTCACTTATCCTAAAATCCATACACTCACCAAAATCACGCATGGCATCATCAAATACATTGAAATGTACACATATACTGGCATACTCATCTTTAGGCATAGTAATACTCACCTTATCCCCGTTATACTTCACTTTAACTTCCATTTCGCACCTCTTTCTTAGTTATAATAAGTATGCACTATCGCCCTCATGAGTTAATAGCAATAGCACATACTTATTATTAAGCAGTTTAGTCTGTCATACTTAGGACAGGGAGAGTTCTTTATAAGTTCTTAAACCAATTGACAAAAGATAGGTCTAATACTCCATATGCATCATTCAAACTTAATACTATTTGTACCTGCCATAATAATATAATTGTATTGATTATAACACCAATTACACCCAGTGTCATAAGTATTTTATACATTACTTTATACTTATTCATTGCTTTTAATCCTGTAATGAGTTCATTAATGATTGACGCTCTTGTTTATTCATATCAGCAAACAAACCATGAACCTTCTGTTTATCCAATAAATAAACGGGCTGTGAAAGTGGCAAAGCATTTTGAGGGCTTGTAGCATCTAATCTTTCATTTTCACCGCCTAAATTAATCTTATATCCTAATTTGTCCTCAATCCTACTTAAACGAGTATCAAAATATTCAATAAGGTTGTCAGCTAATATATCCTTTTCAAGTTCTGAACCTTTTAAATTACTGTTTCTAATCATACGCTTTATATCTTCATACATTGTTATTACCTCTCTCTTATTAAATAAGTTTAGGCACTCCCTCGAATGCCTAAAGTTATTATTGTCGTATTAAGTAGCTTACAACCTCAGCTTTATGGTTCGTAACTTCGACTAGTTCAACAGCTTCTTTTAGTTCGTCAAGGGTGTTACAATCAAAATCCACCTTTGAGAGTTTAAGCATTTCTTCGTATTCGTACTCGTTCCATTCCTCGTTAATTATCCAAGGCTCAAATATATAATCTTCTGGTTCTTCATTTTCTAAGTAATCAAATATAGTTCTTAGTGCTAACCCACTAAAACAGTTCTCATACTGTGAACCCCTAAAAGCATCTTCAAAATCATTTCTATAAACACTTGTTAACATCTTGTTACCTCTCTCTCTTATTATAAAAGGTTAGGACTCTATTGCTAAAGTCCTAAGCATTTAGAACAGTTTAGACATACCTTTAAAGATTGTATTGTATGCGTTAACTTGAAAGCAATCATAACTATACCAATGAGTTACAGGGTTATCAGTATAAGCTTTCTTTATACCTTCCATGCCCTCTAATAAATCACCGTTAATTGCTACTTCGTTAAAGGCTTCGTTCCATTCTATTTCGCACTTGTGCTTTGCTGGTATTACTATCATGTTACATCTCTCCTATGGTTTCAAGTTCTCTTTCAGCACACCTTTCCCAAACTATATTAAAGCTCTGTTTTGCTAGTTCTTCAATAAGATTGTCAATGTGTTTTACTTGCTTACTCATAGACTCGAAATGCTCCCCGTATTCAATGAGTTTACTAGCTTGACTGTCCTTACTCCATATCTTTACATATTCAGCCTGTGTTACGTGTTTCTCTCCGTCAAAATAGTCATTGATTGTTATAGTTCTCTCTTTCATAGTATATCTCCATTTAATTAAAGTGTGAATGATAATCATTCTCATTCGTATTTACTTCTTCTCTCTTTGTTTCTGTTTGCATTATAACACTAAATTTGTTTGTGTGTAAGTATTTACATACTTAATTATAAAACTATGTAAGCCTTAGTTATTACTGAGAGTATGTATAAAAACTATGAATGACTCTCCAAGAATTAAATCTCTCCCAAAGATGAGAATGATAATAGGAATGATTCGCATTCGCATAAAGCCCCGAAAGAGCGAGGCGGGCAACCCCTTCGGAAACTTCGCCCACATCCAGAATCCTACATCCATGTAAAATTATTATTTTCACAATCTCCTGCATATCCCACCTAATTTCGGGCACAATGATTAATTACTTACACAGGAGCTATATTTTATGGTATAATATTGCTTATCTTTTGTAGTTAAGTCTACTCTATTCCTAGTATGCTAACAAATCAGAACACATTGCACCATATTATTATTTTATAAATATTTAATTTAAATACTTTGTGTGTAATCTAGGAATAGCTAAGCAATCTATTTCATTTTATGGTATAATACTAACTATGGCAAATAAAGGTAAAATCTCTGTAGACTCAGAAGACGAGATTAGAGAGATAGAGAAGCAATTAGAGGAAGAACTACGCTATGCAGTAGCATCAGCTAAAGGTATCGTACCTGCGGATGCAGTAATTAAACTTGAACGCAAGCTAGGTAGACCTACGGGTGGACTTAGTGCAGAATCTAAGGCAGCAGGTGGTAAGAAGTCTAGAATCAAACGAGGACAGACGTATAAGCCAACGGATGACGATTATTCTAAAGTAGAAGAAATGGTTACTATAGGCTTAGACCAACATACCATATCAAAGGTTATGGGTATAAGTAATGCCACCCTAACTAAATATTATATGCACAATTTACTAGTCGGTAAGGACAAGCGTACAGCTAGGGTTGCAGGTGTAGCCTATGAAATGGCTGTGTCTGGAGAATCTCCTAGTATGACTACGTTTTGGCTGAAGACTCAGGCAGGTTGGAACTCTAAGCACCACGTTGTTGTAGAAGATAGACAGTTTGACATACAATGGGCAGCTAATGAGACGGATATTGCAGATGCCAACCAAGTACAAATACTAAGAAACAAAGACGACAAGGTACATTAACCTGTGCCAGAGGAGAGGAAGCCTATAATAATACCCTATACCCCTAGGGAATTACAAAGGCACTTACATACAAACTTAGCTAGATTCAATGTTGTAGTATGCCATAGACGTTTTGGTAAGACTGTATTTGCGGTCAACGAATTAATTAAGTCAGCAGTACAAGATATAGGTAGTGGTAAGAGAGCACCAAGATACGCATATATAGCACCTCTATTTAAGCAGGCTAAGACCGTTGCTTGGGATGAACTAAAGAGACTGTGTGAAGTATTTCCTGATATTAAGTTTAACGAAGCCGAGCTAAGAGCCGACTTCCTAGGAGCTAGAATACAACTATATGGTGCAGATAATTACGACACACTCAGGGGAATTTATCTAGACGGAGTTGTACTAGATGAGTTTGCTCAGATGAACCCTAAGATGTTCTCTGAGGTAGTAAGGCCCGCACTCTCAGACAGGAAAGGCTATGCTATATTTATTGGCACGCCAAAAGGAAAGAATGATTTTTATGACCTATACCATACAGCACCAGATAAAAAGGGCTGGGCTAGGTTCTTATTTAAAGCAAGTGAAACAGGAATATTAGATGATGAAGAATTGGAACTTGCAAAGCAAGACATGGCTGAAACTGAATTTGAACAAGAGTATGAATGCTCTTGGTCAGCTGCACTTAGAGGTGCTTATTATGCTAAAGAAGTTGAAGCAGCGTATGATGAAGATAGAGTTGGTAAAGTACCTTATGACCCTTCGAAGCAAGTAATAACCGCATGGGATTTAGGAGTTTCTGACGCAACCTCGATTTGGTTCTGTCAATTTGTAGGCAAAGCAGTACATATTATAGATTATTATGAAAACTCAAATGAAGGTTTGCCTCACTATATAGATGTATTAAATAGAAAAGGTTATAATTATGGTGCACACATAGCACCACACGATATTGTAGTAAGAGAATTCTCTACGGGTAAATCAAGAAGAGACCTAGCATTTGACCTAGGCATTGATTTTCAAGTAGCACCAAAGTTAAAAGTAATGGACGGTATAGAAACAACCAGAACTTATTTAAACAAATGTTGGTTTGATGCAGACAAGACTAAGAAAGGCTTAGAAGCATTATTGCAATACCGCAGCAGTTATGATGATAAAAAGAAGATATGGTCACAAAGACCAGTGCACGATTGGACTTCACATGCCAGCGATGCATTCAGATACTTGTGCGTAACAGATGTTGTATTTACAGGTAACGATAGTGTCTGGGGAAAGGAACTCCCTAAGACTGATTTAAGCTGGATAGTATAGGAGAAGATATGAATCCGAAATGGTTAGAGAATAAAGTATTAGAAATGGCACAGGACATTAAAGACTTGAAAGAAATAATGAAAGCAGTTAGCAGCCCTCCTCCGCCCACTAAAGAAACGCAGTACCCTATTAATAAGAAACCCCAATCCTAATAAAGGTAATAATTTATGGCTAAAATGACAAAGCGTGAGCTCGCCTCTCACCTAGAACAGGAGATTTCTTCTGCTTTAGGTTACAAAGATGGTAAGCTGACGGAGCAACGCTCTGATGCGATGGACCGTTACTATGGTAAGAAGTATGGTAACGAACAAGAAGGTCGTTCTCAGATTGTCACTAGAGATGTAGCAGATGTAATCGAGTGGATTATGCCTAGTCTAATGAAGATATTTACGTCTGGGGATAAAGTAGTACAGTTTGAACCACAAGGTCCGGAAGATGTAGCAATGGCTAAGCAGTCCACAGATTACGTGAACTACGTCATTATGAGACAGAACCCCGGCTTTAGTATAATATACCAATGGTTCAAGGATGCACTGCTACAAAAGAATGGTATTGTAAAGCACTATTGGGATGATAGTAGTGAGACATTAAGAGAAGAGTATAAGAACTTAACAGAAGAAGAGTTTACTGCTCTCTTGATGGATGACAATGTTGAAGTAAAAGAACACACAGCTAATGGTGGCGAAGAAGGCATGGATGCCTCGGCACTTGCACCACAGGCTGTAACACATGATGTTGTAGTAAGTAGAACATACGAGGATGGACAGGTTCGTATTGAAGCTGTACCACCTGAAGAATTTCTAATTGATAAATATGCCAAGACAATTGACACTGCAAGGTTTGTTGCTCACAGAGTAAAGAAGACTAAGTCTGAGTTAATAGAGCAAGGTTATCCTAAGAGTAAGATTGCTAATGTATTTAAGAATGATGAAGCTGACCATAAAGCTGAAAGACTATCTAGGTTCTCTTATGAGCAAGACCAATCACCAGAAGGTGATATAGATGATGGTGTCTGGATTACAGAATGCTATCTAAGGGTAGACTATGATAATGATGGCATAGCTGAACTAAGAAAAGTAACGAAGGTTGGAGACGAGATTTTAGACAATGAGGCTGTGGATAGTGTTCCCTTCTCCTCCCTTACACCTATCCCAATGCCTCATAAGTTCTATGGTCTGAGTATATATGACTTAATCTCCGACCTTCAACTAATTAAGACTACCTTGATGCGTAACTTGTTAGACAATATGTACCTAACAAATAATGGGCGTTATGAAGTAGTCGAAGGACAAGTAAATTTAGATGACCTAATGACGAGTAGACCGGGTGGTATTGTAAGAGTACGCACACCGGGTGCTGTTAACCCACTAGCTACACCACAGCTAGACCAGAATTCTTTTAACATGCTTGGCTATTTGGATAGTATTCGTGAAGAACGCACTGGTGTTAGTAAACAGTCAATGGGTCTATCTGAAGGTGGCTTGAAGTCACATCAAACTGCTACAGGCGTAGGTCAAGTTATGACCGCAGCACAGCAGAAAATAGAATTAATAGCCAGAATATTTGCTGAGACAGGTATGAAAGACCTAGCAAACTCTGTCTATACTTTAGTACAGAAGTTTGAAAAGCCAGAGAAACTTGTAAGACTAAATAATGAGTGGATTACAATGTATCCTAGTGAGTGGAAAGACAAGGTAGATTGTACTGCACAAGTCGGACTAGGCTTTGGTAATAAGGATATGAACCTTATGCACTTAGGTAGATTGTCACAAACAATACAAATGATTGCACAGCACCCAGCTGCGGGTATGCTTCTTAAACCTAAGAATGTATACAACTTAGTAGCCGAGCAGATAAAAGCTATGGGCATGAAGAATGTAGATGACTTTATTACAGACCCCGGTGACCAAGACGTACCGCAACAACAAGGACCTTCTCCAGAAGAGCAGGCCAAGCAACAAGAAGCACAGCTTAAACAGCAAGAACTACAAGTTAAGATGCAAAAGATTCAGCAAGAGTCTGAATTAAGACAACAAGAGATGCAGATAGATGCTCAAATAGCACAGCAAACCTTAGAGTTAAAAGCACAAGAAGCACAGGTAGAAATGCAGATTAAGGCACAAGAACTTGAGATTAAGAAAGCAGAACTTGCACTTAAACAACAAGAGCTGGTATTGGAGAGAGAACAGGAAAGGGCTGTTAAGATTGGTAACTAGGTAGGGAGCAAGTATGAGTAAGAAGAGTGAGGAAGTACGCAGAGCAGATAATGCTAGGCAGTTGCTGGATAACCCGTTGTTTAAAGAGGCATTCGCAACAATAAGAAAAGAA
>Ga0307995_1001860_pt1 | contig 12785 bp, 11 predicted proteins | sample EllFjometagen262_FD_203132 | JGI IMG/M metagenome (GOLD analysis project Ga0307995, IMG submission 203132) | Marine microbial communities from Ellis Fjord, Antarctic Ocean - #262 | ecosystem: Environmental > Aquatic > Marine > Unclassified | place: Southern Ocean | collected 2014-11-02
TGTCGGTGATCTCTGCCAAGTCGACTTATGCGGGCCAGCCGATTTCACTGGGCGCCTCCGCAGTCGAGAAAGTTGTGATTTTGACCGATGTGGCATCCAGCATCACAACCGATCCAATGGCCTCACGCGGGGCGAGTTTTTTACGGCCCTGACGCTCGAGTGCCCCCTTGAACTGCATAATAGTGCTTCCTACATAAGATATAGATCGCCCATACGGGGATCTATATCGAAGGTCACGCCCGAATGGGGTGGCCAATTTGGAATCGCTTTTGAAAGGATACTCCTATGCGTTCGTTTGATTTTGCACCGCTCTACCGGGCCACTATTGGCTTTGATCAAATCGCTGACATGATGGACCGTGTTTCAGCTCATGACGTGGGGCAATCGAGCTACCCTCCCTACAATATTGAGAAAACCGCCGAAGATGGGTACCGCATTTCGATTGCTGTGGCTGGCTTTTCGGAGGTCGATCTCGGCATTGAAGTTAAAGAAAATACACTGCATGTCTCAGCTCGAAAATCTGAACCTGTGGATGAGAAGACATATCTGCATCGTGGCATTGCCACTCGAGCCTTTGACCGCAAGTTTCACCTCGCTGATCATGTGCGCGCCACGGGAGCGAGCCATGCGGATGGGATGTTGCACATTGATTTAATCCGCGAAGTGCCGGAAGCCCTGAAACCCCGCCGGATAGAAATCCAATCTAAAGCGCCCTTGCTGGTGGAAGCCGCCATCGCGTAACAGCATTAAGTTCTCCCAAAACTTATAGAAAAAGGCAGGGAAATCCCTGCCTTTTTTGCTTATATGATGTACGGTTTTAGACCGACATACAGATGTATTTCAACTCAAGATATTCATCCATGCCATGGTGGCTGCCTTCGCGACCAAGCCCAGATTGCTTGATGCCGCCAAAGGGGGCGACTTCGGTTGAAATGATGCCCGTGTTGACGCCGATGATGCCATATTCCAAAGCTTCGGCGACTTTGTAAACCCGGCTGAGGTCCTTGGCGTAGAAGTAGGCTGCAAGGCCAAAGATGGTGTCATTAGCCATGGCAATCACGTCATCTTCATCTTCAAACTCAAACAAAGGTGCCATTGGACCGAAGGTTTCTTCCTGGCTAACCTGCATATCTTGGGTCACGCCGGTCAAGATTGTGGGTTGGAAAAATGTTCCACCCAAATCATGGGGCTTGCCGCCGGTGGCCACAACAGCCCCTTTGGCCAGCGCATCTGCGATATGTTCTTGTACCTTCGCAAGTGCAGGTTTTGATATCAATGGGCCCAAATCGGCCCCTTCGAACCCATCTCCAACCTGCATCGCTTCCACGGCTTTTATGAACCGAGCGGTGAAGTCTCCGTAGACGCCGGACTGCACGTAGATCCGGTTGGCGCAGACGCAGGTTTGGCCATTGTTGCGGAATTTGCACGCCATGGCGCCGATCACGGCTTCATCGAGATCTGCATCGTTGAACACGATAAACGGAGCGTTGCCACCCAATTCCATCGAGCATTTTTTGACCTGTTCAGCAGCTTGCGCAAGCAAAATTCGGCCCACACGGGTGGAGCCCGTAAAGGTGATTTTGCGCACTTTTGGATTTTCACAGAATTCTTTGCCGGAGGCTGAGGCGTCATTGGATGGTACAATCTGCAAAATACCGGCGGGAAGGCCCGCACGTTCTGCCAAAACACCCAAGGCTAAAGCGGACAGTGGCGTCAGTTCAGAAGGGCGCGCCACAAAGGCACAGCCTGCGGCCAGAGCCGGGGCGGCTTTGCGGGTGATCATTGCATTTGGGAAGTTCCAAGGCGTGATAGAGGCTGCAACCCCAATGGGTTGTTTTATTACTGTGATCCGCTTATCGGCCTGATGGCCGGGAATGGTTTCGCCGTAATTGCGTTTGGCCTCTTCTGCGAAAAACTCAACAAAGGACGAGCCATAGGCGATTTCACCCATGGATTCCGCCAGTGGTTTGCCCATTTCAGCGGTCAGAATTTTGGCAAGATCAGCCTGATTTTCCATCATCAAGTTGTACCAAGCCCGCAGGATGTTTGAGCGTTCCTTGGCGGAGATGGCAGCCCATTTCTTTTGCGCGATTTCGGCACCAGAGATGGCACGGGCAAGATCTGTACGCGTGAGATCAGCAACTTGTGCGATCACATCTCCGCGTGCTGGGTTTTTAACGTCAAAAGTCGCTTCATTTTCAGCATCAACCCATTGGTTGTTGATGAATGCTCGCGTTTGGAGCAAGCTGGGGTCTGATAACATGGATTTTAAGTCTGTGGATGAATCAAGCATTTTCGCCTCCCTAGGTATGAAATGTGAGATCATTTGATCGCTCATTTGTCCAGAGGAGATACGCTTTGAGCCTTGATGATGACTATGCAAATGCGGCCTATATCCCAGATGCCGAAAGCTTTCTTGAGTATTGGGATGAGGCGGCGCGCAACTACCGTGAGGCTGAGCATACGCTTGGCCGGGCACAGTTGAACCAGCCCTATGGCCCACATTCAGATCAGGCGTTTGATCTGTTTTATCCCGCAGGGCGGCCTTTGGGTTTGGTGGTGTTTGTACATGGTGGTTATTGGTTGCGCTTTGGGCGGCGTGATTTTTCACATTTGGCAAAGGGGGCGTGTTTGCGTGATTGGGCTGTTGCGATGCCTAGCTATCCGCTTGCCCCTGAGGCCTCTATTTCTGGGATAACCCGATCTGTTGCCATGGCCATCACCGAAGCCGCCTCGCGGATTGCAGGTCCGATTGTGCTGGCTGGTCATTCGGCTGGTGGTCATTTAGTGGCGCGGATGGGTCAGGATGACGTGGGTCTGCCAAGCGCTGTGCGCGGGCGTATTCAAAAAATTGTACCCATCTCGCCGGTGGCTGATTTATTGCCGCTAATGCAAACTGAGATGAACGTCACCCTGAAGCTTACTAAAGCTAGCGCCAAAGCCGAAAGCCCGGCATATCGGCCTAGGCCGAATGACACCGATGTGCATATTTGGGTTGGAGCCGAGGAACGCCCTGTCTTTTTAGAGCAGGCCAAGCTTTTGGCGACCAATTGGCAAGCGGGTCTTACCATTGAGGTTTCCAAACATCATTTCGACATTATCGCCGGTTTGGAAGATCCCGACAGTTCCTTGATGGCGGCGTTGCTTGAGGATTAACGGCTGCTAAGGACGATGGCGCAGCGCCACAAAGGAGCCGAGATATGTTAACCTATCGGAGCCAGTGGTGTCCAAATCAGCCTTGGCATGTTCAAATATAATCACGCAGGTGGTGTTTAGGCCGAGATCATCCTCAACAGCCGCACAATCGGCCTTTGAGAACCAATGATTGAGGCGCGGAATAGGGTTTTCATTGCAGATGACTTCAACCCTGCTGGGAATGAAATCGTCACCCGCATGTTTGCGAAGATGTGAGAACACCAGTCTCTGGCTGTCAAACTCCCCAGCAAAGACATCTGCCGTTTGCCCGCTCGAATTTGGCTGGGTCAAATGCAACGCCCGCCGTCAACTTCAAGCGCGACCCCTGTGATCATACTGGCCTCGTCGCTGCACAAAAAACTGGCGGCATTGCCCATATCTTGTGGTGTGGAAAAGCGGTTGAGTGGGATGGTTGCCAGAAACTTTGCCCGCATCTCTGGAGTGTCTTCTCCCATGAAACTCGCCAAAAGCGGCGTTTCGCCTGCTACGGGATTAAGGGCGTTTACTCGGATGTTAAAAGGCGCAAGCTCCACCGCCATGGCCTTGGTTGCAGTGATCATCCAGCCCTTTGACGCATTGTACCAATTCAAGTTTGGCCGTGGTGAAATGCCAGCGGTTGAGGCGATGTTGAGGATCACTCCGGAATTTTGGCGTTTCAGAAGAGGAACTATATGGCGGGCTGTCAGATAGACTGATTTAGCATTTACTGCAAAAACCCGATCAAATTCATCTTCGCTCACATCTTCCATGGGGGTGGGCAGATGGGTAATCCCGGCGTTGTTGACAAGAATATCAATGTGGCCCCAATGTGCCTCAGCGGCGGTGATCATCTGCTGTACAGAAGCATTACTGGCGACATCGACGTGTTGGGCCAAGCCGCCGATGGAATTTGCCACCGTTTGGGCTGCATCCATGTTGATATCGGACACCATCACCTGCGCGCCTTCTTGCGCAAATTTCTGCGCAATACCGGCCCCAAATCCGGATCCTGCTCCGGTTACAATCGCTGTTTTTCCATTAAGTCGCATTTCAACCTCCGAGCTGTCGTAAATACGATGGCCATCACGCGCAAAATTGGCAATAGTAAACCTGCATTCAGCGATGGCGTCGCTGGTGGATGGCATATTCCACCTGCGCAAAATAGATCCTGAACGCCGGGATTTGTTTTTCAATGAGGTGTCGACATGACCCAAACACAACGCCCAGATTTTCACCGATTTCATAATGGATCAAAAGTGGCTCTGCCCTTTTCTGATGCAGAATACGAAGCCCGCCTTGCGGGTCTGCGCGCTATCATGGGCGAAACCGGTGTCACTGCGGCCATTTTCACCTCGATGCACAATATCGCCTATTATTGTGGTTTTCTGTATTGTGCCTTTGGCCGACCCTATGGGCTGGTTGTGACAGATACAGAATGTGTCACCATTTCTGCAGGCATCGACGCGGGGCAACCTTGGCGTCGCAGCTTTGGCGACAACATCACCTATACGGATTGGCAGCGAAACAATTATTGGTGTGCGATTGCTTCGGTTGTGGGACAAGGAGCTGTGGTCGGCTATGAAGGCGATCACATGTCGTTGGTCCAAGCTACTGCAATGGATTCGTTTTTAAACCCAGCGGCACGGGTTGATATGGCTCAGGCTACGATGACGCAACGATTGATGAAATCTCCGGCTGAGATCATGCTTATCCGCGCTGGAGCGGCCGCTGCCGATGTGGGCGGTTACGCGATCAAAGAGGCGGTATGCGCGGGTGCGCGGGAGATTGATGTGGCCATGGCTGGCCGCGACGCTATGGAGGCTCATATCGCGCATGAATTCCCTGATGCTGAATACCGTGACACTTGGGTTTGGTTTCAATCCGGCTTGAACACTGACGGGGCGCATAACCCTGTGACAGGCCGTGTTTTGCAGCGGGGGGATATTCTCAGCCTCAATACATTCCCAATGATTTCCGGCTATTACACAGCCCTGGAACGCACGATGTTTGTGGAAACGGTTGACCCGGCTTCGCTTGCGTATTGGGAAGCCAATATCGCCGCCCATGAACTTGGTATGCGATTGTTGAAACCGGGCGTCAGTTGCGCGGAGGTTACGGCTGGGGTGAATGCCTTGTTTGAAGAGCGCGATTTGCTGCAATATCGCTCTTTCGGGTATGGTCACTCGTTCGGTGTGCTGAGCCACTACTACGGTCGCGAAGCTGGGCTAGAGCTGCGTGAAGATATCGACACGGTTTTGGAGCAGGGCATGGTGATCTCTATGGAGCCTATGATCACAATCCCTGAGGGCCAGCCCGGCGCCGGTGGTTACCGTGAGCATGATATTTTGATCATCACCGAAGATGGCAACGAAAATATCACCCACTACCCCTATGGCCCGGAGTTCAATGTGGTCGCTGCTTGATAATTGATTTGGGCACCGCTTAAAGATTTGCGGTGCCCATTCGAAAGGGCAATCACGAGTTTTAGGCTTGCACACCTGTATTTTGGGTTGGCGATCTTAGCCTGACAGACATATATGTGGTTAAGTAGTTGAAGCGGAGACGCCGCCTATGCAATGCTTACCTCACAAACAGGCCATCCCACGTCATGATCCCCTTGCTCGCCTTTCCACTCCCACTTTTGATAGCTCTTATTTTAGGACGCCGAGCTGGAATGCGGGATCCTCGGGGCGTGGCGGAGTTTTGGCGGGAAGGGGCCGTGGCGCTGGCTTGGGCCTCGGTGACGATCTTCTTGTGGCATTGTCTTTGGATCACCTCACTTTTACCTGCGCCTTGGCAGGATACTTTGGTCTCGGGTGCCATGTGGAGCTTGGGGACGGGCGCTGTCTGGGGACCCGTCTTGATGACTTGTTATGTGATTTGCGCGCTCAAAGCGCGGCGTGATGGGTGATTTGCACAATTCGAATAGGAGGGGGTATGATCCTTCTGGTTCCTTCCTATATAGGGTGGAACTGCCGGGGCTGACGCCGAGCAAACTGTAGTCATGGCGGGTGTGATGGCAGCAAAGGAGAAGACTTGATGCTGACCAAATTGAAATGGATCTTTGGGCTTTTGCTCTTTGTGACGGTCTTCGTTGTTTTGCATTATAATTTACCACAGCGTGACATAGTCAGGATCACCGGGACTGAAGTATTGCGCAAAGATTTCTCAGGCTGGACCCGTATGTTTTATGCGAAGCCTGACACGGGCGATGCGCTGTCGTTTAACCGTGACTTGCGATTGATCAATTCAGTGAAGATCAATGGTAAGGTGAGCGTCTACCGCAACGAGGACACCGGATTCGACTGGCCTCCCTATTTCAAGTTGGACAGCTCAAATCTACAGGCTCAGGCCGAAGATGCGATTTCAAATCGCGACAAGCCCGAATGGTATGTCGTGCGCCATTATGGTTGGCGCAATACCTTTCTCTCGATCTACCCCAATGCTGTGAGCATCAAGCCCATATCTGGGCCAGAAGTGCGGTTGATCCCGTGGTTCAATAGCGTATTATTAACCGCACTCGCGGCCTTGTTTTGGGCGGTCTATGTGCGGGCTCGTGGATTTTGGAGCCGAAGAATAAACCCCGTAATCGAAAATATTGATGCCGCAGCAGACGAAACCACCAGCCGCATTGGCGGATGGTTTCGACGTAAATAACGCTTAGTCTCGATCAAATTATTCGCCGTAGGGGATCCAGATGGTTTTGATCTCAGTGCCCGCGTCCAACCAGCTCAGGTGATCTTCCGGCGCGGCGCCTGTCCAAACGCGTTTGATGTTGCTGCTAGCTTTGACCTTTACGGCCTGTGTTGCACCTTCGCCAGATAGGCACCAAACACTGTCTATATCCATATGCGCCCCAAGATGGGGGGCCAAATCGGCTTGCGATCCGGTTAGAATATTCACCGCACCTGCGGGGACATCTGAGGCCTCTATGATGTGATAAAAATCGGTGGCGGCCAAGGGGAAGGGTTGGCTTGCGCAAAGGGTTATGGTGTTGCCGGTCGACAGTGCGGCGGCCATTGGCATGACCAAGCCCAGCAGTGGCGCTGCATCCGGGCAAAGGGCGGCGATCCGCCCTACCGGTTCGCGCATGGCCAAAGCCACACCACGAATTGGCACAGATTTCGCGCGGCCTTCAAATTTATCGGCCCAAGCGGCATAGGTGAATAAGATATCAACCGCTGCATCCACTTCAGATGCACCGGTCGTGGTGCCGGTCATGGCATCCAAACGAGCCGCAAAGCCTGTGGCTTGAGCCGTCAGGTTTTCCGCGATGTAATAGAGTATTTGGGCACGCAGATGGCCGGAGATTTTGCCCCAACCACAGGCTGCTTGGGCCTGAATGGCATTGCGAATGTCTTTGCGACTAGCCATGGGCGCATGGCCCAAGAGTGGACCTTTTGCACCAAATACGGCTTGGCTGTATCCGCTGTCAGGGCGGGTTTGTTTACCGCCGATATAGAGCTTGGCGGTCCGATCCACAGTTTCACCTGTTGTGCCTTGGCCTGAGAATGCCGCGATGCTTGCGGGCGGTGCTATGGCTGTGGCTGGTTTGCTATAGGCTTGCAGGCCCTCCCAGCCGCCTTCACGACCAAATCCGCTTTCACGCAACCCGCCAAACCCAGCCGCTGCGTCAAACAGATTGGTCGCATTGACCCAAACCACGCCAGCCACCAGCTTCGGCGCGATGTCGAGTGCGAGGTTTATATTTTCAGTCCAAATAGTGGCGGCTAGCCCGTATTTGGTGTTGTTGGCGATTTCAATGGCTTCGGCTTGCGTGCGGAAGGTGGTGGAAACCAAGACAGGTCCAAAAATTTCTTCCTGCATCAAGGTATCGGCCGCATGAAGACCTGTTATCAAGGTCGGCGGGTAGAAACATCCCTCCGGCACAGGCGTATTTGCATGATAGGTTTCACCCGCGTCATTGGCGGCAACGAGGCGTTGAATTTGGGCCAATTGAATCGGGTCTACGATTGCGCCCACGTCTATTGATTTGTCGAGCGGGTCACCGATCCTCAGCTTGTCCATACGCGCTTTGAGACGATGATGAAAATCATCCGCAATGGCTTCATGCACCAACAAGCGCGAGCCGGCGCAGCAAACTTGGCCCTGATTGAACCAAATTGCGTCGACCAAGCCCTCAATCGCACTGTCGATATCCGCATCATCAAATACGATATAAGGAGATTTACCGCCCAGCTCTAGGGTGAGGGATTTACTGCTGGTTGCTGTTGCATTCTGAATTCGTCGCCCAACGGCAGTGGAACCAGTGAATGCAATCTTGTCGACATTTGAGGCCGTCAAAGCCTCTCCTGTGCTGCCATCGCCGGTAATGATATTGACGACACCGGGTGGCACGCCGGCTTGTGCACAAATGTTGGCAAAAAGCATAGCTGTCATCGGCGTATATTCTGCGGGCTTCAAAACCACGGTGTTGCCCATGGCCAAAGCTGGGGCGATTTTCCAAGCCAGCATCAACAGCGGGAAGTTCCACGGGATAATCTGACCACAGACCCCAAGGGCCACGCGATCTACTAACGCGGTTGGCATCAATTGTGCGTGACCAGCGTGATGGTAAAAGTGCCGAATGGCCAGAGGGATATCAATATCTCGGCTTTCACGGATGGGTTTGCCGTTGTCCAAGGACTCCATGACGGACAAGAGCCGCGCATGTTTTTGCATCAACCGCGCGATGGCATAAAGCACGCGGGCCCGTGCGGGCCCACCTGAGGCCTCCCATGCAGGCTGTGCTTTGCGGGCGGCTGCAACTGCGGCTGCGACCTCATCAGCAGAGGTAATTGTCATCCCGGCCAGCTTTTCGCCGGTGGCAGGGTTGCATACGGGCATGTCATCGCGAAACGGGCCCCATGTGCCGTTCACATAGGGGCCGGAAATTCCGCCATGATCTGCAATCCACTGAAGCGCTGCACGGCGATCTTCTGGGGCCGTGCCGTAATCCATTGTGTTGAAAATTGTTTCAATGCTCATAGGATTATCCGATCGGGTGACGGTGATTGGCAGAATAGGCGCCGGTGAGGTGATGTTCGAGCTGGCGTTCAATATCGCCCAATAGGGAGGATGCGCCAAAGCGGAAAAGATCTGGGCGCAACCAACGATCGCCCAACTCTTCTTTGATCAAGGCGAGGTAGGTTATGGCATCTTTGGCTTTGGAAATGCCTCCTGCGGGTTTGTAGCCAACGCGAAAACCGGTGCGACTGTGATAGGCCCGAATGGCACGCAGCATCACCAAAGTTACAGGCAGGGTTGCATTTACGTTTTCTTTGCCGGTGGAGGTTTTGATGAAATCGGCCCCGGCCATCATGCAAATCAAACTGGCGCGCCCGACGTTGCGCAGGCTGCCCAATTCGCCAGTAGCCAAAATGGCTTTGATATGAGCATCACCGCAAGCGTTGCGGAAGGCAGCCATCTCTTCGTAGAGGGCTTGCCAATTTTGCGTTAGAACATGGCGTCGCGAAATGACGATGTCGATCTCGGAGGCCCCGGCCTTCACGCTTTCACGAATTTCCTCGATGCGCAGATGCAAAGGCGAAAGTCCTGCTGGAAAGCCGGTGCTCACCGCGGCGACGGGAATGCCAGTGCCTTGTAGAGCTTCAACGGCCGTTGCGACCATATCGTGATAGACGCATACCGCGCCTGTAGTCAGATGGGGTAGGCCAATCCGATCCAAAATATCTTGCCGTGCCGGTTGGCGCGCTTTGGCGCAAAGGCGTTTGACCCGACCTGATGTATCGTCGCCCGAGAGCGTGGTCAGGTCGATGCAGCTAATAGCGCGGGCAAGCCATGCCGCCTGGTGGTCTTTTTTGACTGACCGTCGGCCAGGCAGGGTGGCGCAGCGGCGTTCAATGGCTGAGGTATTGGCTTGCACCGAAAGGGCCCAATCCAAATCAAGCGGAATGCCCGCGTTGCGAGGTTCTGTGGTTTGCGGCAGATGCGCAATTGAGGTGGTGATCTGTTCCATTCAACTTGTGTGCATGGGATTGTCCGACAGTTCAAGCATTCTAACGCGTGACAATCACGCTTCATCGGGATAATTGCAACAAAACGAAGTAAAGGTGAGCCCATGTCTTTTGATCGATCCGTAAAAATAGCCCCCTCAATCTTATCTGCGGATTTCGCGAATTTTGGCGAGGAAATCCGCTGCGTCGAGGCTCAAGGCGCAGATTGGATCCATGTTGATGTGATGGATGGGCATTTTGTCCCCAATATCACCTTTGGTCCCAGCACATGCGCAGCCATTCGACCTCATATTTCAACCGTCATGGATGTGCATCTGATGATTGCGCCGGTTGATCCCTATATCGAAGCCTTTGCTGAAGCGGGCGCTGATGTGATCACTGCGCATGTGGAAGCCGGCGCGCATATTCACCGCTCATTGCAGGCGATTCGGGCCAATGGCGCGAAAGCAGGCGTGGCGCTCAATCCCGGTACACCCGTCAGTGCGGTTGCGCATTTGCTCGATCATGCTGACTTGGTTTGTGTGATGACTGTAAATCCGGGCTTTGGTGGTCAATCCTTTATCCCACTGGAAGGCAAAGTTGCAGAACTGCGTGCTATGATTGGCGACCGGCCGATCCACATTGAGATTGACGGTGGCGTCACCCCTTTGACTGCGCCGGGTCTTGTGCGTGCGGGTGCGGATGTTTTGGTCGCAGGATCTGCAGTTTTTAAAGGTGGATCAGTTTCAAATTCTGCGCCTTATGGCGTGAATATCAACGCAATCCGTGCGGCTGTTGCTTAGGCATTCTAGGCTTTAAATAAAGTTGAAATCATCTGAGCTGCCAGCATCGCTCTCTGTAGAGGCATCTCCGGTCAAAGCTCCATATGTATAGGCCACAGCTTTGGCTTGCGCTGAAACACATGCAAACGCTTCTTGAATTGCGCTTAAGGCCTTAAGCGTCCGTAAATATTAACGATGATTTACTGGCCGGACGTTTTTGCAAACAATTTATGCAAAACTAGCCCTTAACGCCTGAGACTTGGGCCAAAGCTCTTGACCCTCGCCATGTTTGCAGCCTTCCTGCTGCAAAGCGAATGGGAGCAGATTATGGCATGGGAATTTTGGGTCGACCGTGGCGGCACATTCACCGATATTGTGGCGCAAGATCCTGAAGGTCACCTTCACAGCCACAAGCTTTTGTCTGAAAACCCAGAGCAATATAAAGATGCAGCGGTGCAAGGCATCTCTAACATCTTAGGCGATGTCCCGATTGCGAAGGCAGACATTGGTGCGGTTAAGATGGGCACAACTGTGGCCACCAACGCGCTATTGGAACGCAAAGGAGCGGCTGTTTTGCTGATGATCACCGAAGGGTTCGGCGATTTGCTAGAAATTGGCTATCAGACAAGGCCGGATCTGTTTGCCATGCATATCAAGCGGCCTCAACTATTATATCAATCCGTTGTGGAAGTGTCGGAGCGCTTGGATGCGCAGGGACAGGTATTGGCCCCGCTGGAAATGGCGCAGGCCCGGGTGGGCATGCAAGCGGCGCGGGCGGCGGGTGTGGACTCCATCGCTATCGCCTTGTTGCATGCTTATCTCAATCCCAGTCATGAACAGCAATTGGCACAGTTGGCCCGCGACCTTGGGTTTGAACAGGTTTCTACCTCCCATGAGGTGTCGGGGCTGGCCAAATTGGTGGGGCGCGGTGATACAACCGTGGTGGATGCCTACCTGTCGCCAATCCTGCGGCGCTATGTTGATCAAGTGGCTGATGCGTTAAACGTCGGTGAAAACTGCAAGGCCTTGATGTTTATGCAATCCAACGGTGGCTTGACCGATGCACGAAAATTCCAAGGCAAAGACGCGATTTTATCGGGGCCTGCCGGTGGAATTGTTGGGATGGTGCAAACGGGTCAGCAGGCTGGTTTCGACCGCTTGATCGGTTTTGATATGGGCGGCACTTCAACCGATGTCAGCCATTTTGCAGGAAAGTTTGAGCGTAGTTTTGAGACCGAAGTCGCTGGAGTGCGAATGCGTGCGCCGATGATGGATATTCATACAGTGGCGGCTGGTGGTGGCTCGATTTGTAGCTACCGCGACGGTAGGTTCCAAGTGGGTCCTGAAAGCGCCGGCGCAGATCCCGGTCCGGCCAGCTATCGCCGCGGTGGGCCCTTGACGGTCACCGATTGTAATCTGCTTTTGGGTGCTGTCTCTGCGGATTATTTTCCCGCTGTGTTTGGAGCTTCAGGGGATATGCCTTTGGAACTAGAGGCCGCTCGATTGCGCATCCAAGACTTGGCGGTGCAAAACGCCCTGCAAGGGTCACCGGAGGATATGGCGCAGGGATTTCTCGAAATTGCAGTCCAAAATATGGCCAATGCCATCAAAAAAATTAGTGTTGAGCGGGGCCATGATATTACCACCTATACCCTGCAAAGCTTTGGGGGCGCGGGGGGGCAGCATGCCTGTTTGGTGGCAGAAGCTCTGGGCATGTCTCGGGTGATGGTACACCCGTTTGCAGGCGTGCTTTCCGCCTATGGCATGGGTCTTGCAGATTTGCGGTGCCTGCGCGAGGGGCAGCTCGATTGTGAACTAGAGGATGATGCGCAGGTGCAAGCCACCTTGGTCACTCTACAAGATGCCGCCCTGC
>Ga0307995_1001867_pt1 | contig 12740 bp, 13 predicted proteins | sample EllFjometagen262_FD_203132 | JGI IMG/M metagenome (GOLD analysis project Ga0307995, IMG submission 203132) | Marine microbial communities from Ellis Fjord, Antarctic Ocean - #262 | ecosystem: Environmental > Aquatic > Marine > Unclassified | place: Southern Ocean | collected 2014-11-02
AAAAAAAATTACATAAACTTCGAACATATTTTATTTAAGTTCTTTTTTTGCTTCTTTTAAATCGCTATCTACCATATCTTTAACAAGATCTTTGAATGAATATTTTGGTTTAAACTTTAAATCTTTAAGTGCTTTAGTTGCATCACCTTTTAAATACTCAACTTCGTTTGGCCTAAAATAATTCTTATCAATTCTTATTAAAATTTCTTTTTTATTTTTATCTTTGATATATCCAACTTCTTTAAGTCCTTTTCCTGTCCAAAGAATTTTCATTCCTAAATAACTTGCAGCTATATTTACAAATTGTTTAACCGAGTATGCGTGGCCTGTGGCTATTACGTAATCTTTTGGTTTTTGTTGTTGCATTATTCTCCATTGCATCTCTGTATAATCTTTTGCATGTCCCCAATCTCTTTTTGCATTCATGTTTCCTAAATAGAGTGTCTCTTTCGATCCAAGTTTTTTTCTAGTTAAAAACCTTGTTATTTTTCTAGTTACAAATGTCTCTCCTCTTCGGGGACTCTCGTGATTAAATAAAATTCCATTACAGGCAAAAATTCCATAAGATTCTCTATAAACTGAAGTTATCCAGTATGCATAAAGCTTTGCAACACCATAGGGTGATTTTGGATGAAATTTTGAATTTTCAGTGAAAATTGATTTTCCATAGGTTTCTCCAAACAACTCTGAAGTACTTGCTTGATAAAACTTTACATTCTTCATTTTTAAAAACCTTATCGCCTCTAATATTCTTAATGTACCAACGCCTGATACTTCTCCTGTATATTCTGGGTTTTCAAATGAAACTCCAACATGACTTTGAGCTCCTAAGTTGTAAACTTCATTAGGCTGAACTTTATGTATGATGTTATAAATGCTGTTACTATCTGTTAAGTCACCATAATGTAAAAAGAAGTTTGTTTTATTATGTGGATCTACATAAATATGATCAATTCTTTTTGTATTAAATGTTGAGGATTTACGTATTACCCCGTGAACAATATAATTTTTACTTAATAATAATTCTGCTAGGTAAGATCCATCTTGACCTGTAATTCCTGTTATTAGTGCAACTTTTTTTTTCATTTTTTTGTTATAAACAGTCTGATTATAGAAATTAATATTAAAAAACCATCTTTAAATTCATTAACTTTTTTTTTACCACTTATTCTTGACCTTTCATAAGATGGATAACTTATAGATTTAAACTTATTAAATCGCGCTTTTACTGGTAATTCAATGCAAAATGTAAAATCTTTGCTTTTTAATTCTAAATGTTTAAATGCATCCGTTTTTCCCATCACGTATGTGAAGAGTACATCCGATATATTTAGTTTAAAAAGAATTTTGCAAATGTATGTAAAAATTTTATTACCTACATAAGTTAAAAAAGTATCATCATCACTTCCTCCATTTTTTTCATATCTTGTGTTAAATATAAAATCATTTCCATTTTCTAAAAGTTTAATCATTTCTTCTAAATATTTTGGGTCAAATGATCCATCGGCATTAAATATACATAAGAATTTTGTTTTTACAGTAGCTATTCCCTCTATGAGAGCGCTTCCAAATCCCTCACCTTTTTGATGAACTATCTCACAATGAAAATTTTTAACTGCCTCTAGTGTTTCGTGATCATATTTTGGAATTACAATAACTTTTTTAACATTATACTTTTCAAGTTCTTTCAAAACTGTGGGAAGCGTACTTGCTTCGTATTTTGCAGGTATTACAAGGGTTAAATCATTCATTTAATTATTATTCCAAAAGATAAAAAATTTTTTTCTTATAGCATAAAAAACAAGTCTAAAAGAATATAATACAGCCAAAATAAAATTATTATTAAGATATAATCTATATAATCGATAGGTATCTAAAAATTTTTGTATTATGGGTGATGAAAGTGAGTTTTTATTTTTTCTCCAAGATGAAAGATACTGGTTTATACCATAAATATGTTTAATTTTTTTAACAATTTTTAACCAAAGAAGGTAATCCTCTTTCGTCTTCAGTTTGTTAAATTTGTTATTTTGTAATAATTTTTTTCTAACAATAACGGTTGATAATCCAATATCACAACTTTTTAAAAGATCATTGTAACCAAGTTTGTTCCTAATATTAAATTTTCCAATAATTTGTGATTTTTCATTAATAACAAAATAGTTTGTATGTGAAAACATTAAATTATTTTTAATCATAAAGCTTATTTGAGTATTCAATTTGTTTTTTTTCCAAGTATCGTCAGCATCACAAAATGCAATATACGTACCGGTGGCCTGTACTATCCCTTTATTTCTTGAAATACCCACACCATGGTTTTTATTGTTTATTATAAGTTTTTTTAAAATTATTTTTTTTAGGACATCTTTAACAAAAGCTACTTCCTTTAAACAGGTATCATCATAGATAACTATAACCTCATAATTCTTATACGTTTGATTCAAAATAGATTTGATTGTTTCCTTAAAGTATTTTCTTTTTCTATAATATGGTATAATAATGCTTATTCGATTTTTTTTTAACATGAAAATTTTAGTCCAAAATAAAAAATTTTATATATATTCTTTTAGCATACTTGCTTTTACATCAACTATTATAAGCTTTTACTTAAATATCAATCTATCCTCTATTAATTCATATGCAGGGTTTAATGAGTATTTACTTGAATACAATATCAATGCTATAGATGGTGGGGCAACAGCAGATATCCAAACTCACTGGCATTATATAAAGCTATTAAGTGATAGTATTGCGAATTTATGGCGTTATGAACTTGGGGTTGAGGAAAAAATACTGAGTTATCCGCTACATCATATTATTATATCTCAAATACCAATAGTTAATTCAAGTTTGAAAATCTATTTACTAATCTATTTCTTATTTTCTCTAACTTTGCCGGTTTTTTTTTATAGGTGTTTAATATTAAGGTTTCCAAATATAAACAAAGATAACTTATTAGGCATAGCTTCAATAATATATATTTTACCTGCTTTTCAATATTCAGCAATTTGGGGGAATCCCCACATAACAGCTTTGTTTTTTCTACTTACTTCAATTTATTTCCACTTAAGAGTGGAGCAAACAAAATATATTACAAATAAATATTTTTTTTGGAGTTTGATGTTTTTAGCATTAGCTGCTTACACAAAACAATTTTATGTTTTTTTATTTCCATACATACTTTTTGTCTATTTTAAAAATACAAGTTTACTCTTTTTTTGTAAAATACTTATATTTTGTTTAATTATAGCTCTACCAGGAATATTTTTTTTAATAAAAAACCCACTACTCTTTAAGGGGCTACAATCTGAGCATTTGGATGTTGTTAATTTTTCGTCTGCAGTGTTGATTATTTCATCAATGGTTTTTCTTTATACAGCTCCAATTTTTATTCAGTATTTTTTAAATAATTTTAATAAAGATAATTTTATTAATATATTTAAGTTTAAAAAAATAATCTTAGTTGTTTTTATATTTTTATTATTGAATAATTCTTTTTATTATAATGGCCCAATTGGTGGTGGTGTAATTTATAAAATTTCAAATATTATTCTTTCTACTAATTTAGTTTTTCTTATCTGTTCTTTTTGTGGTTTATTTTTGATCTTGTTTTATAGTGAAAACTCTCTATCTAATTGGTTATTATCACTACTTCTACTAGTATCTTTTTCAACTGGAATTTTTATTTTTCAAAAATACTTGGAACCAATGTTTTGGATATTATTTTTTTTATTTTTTGACCATAAAAAATTGGAAGAATCTATTTCAAAAAATAATTTTATTATTATGCTATATTTTTCAATTTATTATATTGGGTTAAATTTATATATTAAATTTTAACGATATTTATTCACCCTAAAATTTGTAATTGAAAAAATTCTACCTATAGCTCTTGATAAATAGAATAATGATTTCTCAATATTGTAACTTTTAAATATTTGAACTATTTGAAGTAAGGACAATATTAACAAATAAGCTATTTTCATTAAATTGATAGCATGTCCAATTTTTTTTCCAAATATTTTTTGATCTATAATTAAGCCAGAATATCCATATCTAAAATTCCTCATAATAAACCATTTTAAATTTTCTCTATTTTTTTGGTAATATTCAATAACTTTGGCTTTTTCATTCCACATAATTTCATATTGTGCTCTTTTTAATTTTGCAAAAAATAATTGATCACTGCCTCCTATATTTTTTAATTCTTCATCAAATTTAAAATTATTTTCATTAAGAATTTCTTTTTTAAAAAAACAATTATTCGTAGCAATCCAATTAACTGCTTGTTTATGTGTGTATTTTGGTTCCATAAATTGATAAAAGGATTTATATTTATGAATTCTAGTTTCATGTAACTGAGGCCCACCCACTATTTGGCAGTCATTCTTTTTGATAAATTTAACCATATCAAAAACCCAATTTTTTTTAATTTTACAATCATCATCTAAAAACCCAATATAATCTATCTTTTTATTATGTGTTTCTTTTAAAAATATATTTCTAGTACTGGGTATGTCTTTTTTTGTAGCTTTAAAAATCTTGATCTTGAGTTTAGGATTTTTTATAATAGCTGAAACTAAATTCTTTAAAATTTTTAAGTTATCGTTTGTAATTAGATAAAATGATAGCTTACAACCAGGTGGTATTTTAATTTCATTTAAATTATTTAAAACTTTTTTATGATGTGGTGAATTTTTTACACTAAAGCAAATGCATAAGACAATTTTCATACAAATATTTTTTTTATATTTCTAAATAATCTGGCTAAAAATATAAGATAGACAACAAAAAAATTTTGACCATTATTTAATCTAATTAAATTACATTCTTTTAAAAAATCAATATATCTGATTCTTGAAGACAAACCACCGCTTCTAAATTTACCAAAAATTTCATTTTTATTTGTTGACATTCCAGTCATTTTTTTTTTTATAATCAGTCTATAAAAAAGATCATAATCTGCAGAATATTTATACTTTATATTGTAATACCCTACTTTTTTCTGTGATTTTTTTTTTATAAAAAAACCAACAGAATGAGTTGAATAAAATCCAAAGCTCCATTTAATCTTTTCTGGATGATAACCATGTAATAATTTATATTTATAAACACTACCAAACAAAAAATCTATTTTTGAATATCTTTTAAAATACTTATTAACAATTTTTAAAGCATCTTTATAATAAATATCATCTGAGTTTAATATTCCAATTATATGTCCTGAAGATTTTTTTATCCCCTTGTTCATAGCGTCATACAACCCTTTATCTTTCTCACTTATAAAATATTTAATTTTTTTTTTATGCTTGTGTATGATATCAAGTGTCTTATCTGTAGATCCACCGTCTATTATAATGTGTTCATAATTTTTATAGGATTGATTGTGTATACTTAAAATATTTTTTTCTAAATATTTTTCAGAATTTTTAGTGACAGTTATTATGCTTATCTTTTGCTTTTTCATTGATTTAATTAATTAAGCATATTTTTTAATTACTTTATAATATTCGTTACAATTAACTTCTTTGTCAAATCTCTTTAAATATTTAATAGCTAAGTTAGCTTTTTTTATTAGTTTTTTTTTATTATAATTAAAATCTTTTATTTCTTTATATAACTTTTTATAGTCACCAACTGGGTATAAAGATCCCAACTTACCATCCATTAAAATTTCACTTGGTCCAGTTGCACAGTTGGAAGAAATTATTGGCGTATTAGATTGTTGCGCTTCAATCAAAACATTTGGAAGACCCTCATATTTAGATGACAAGATAAATACATCTGCTTTCGTCATAAATTTATATCCATCCGGCTTGTATCCTAATAGCTGGACTTCTTTTTTTAAATTATTTTTATCTATATATTCTTTTAAATTTTTATATTTATCACCACTACCAATTATACTTGCTGTAAATTTTATCTTATCCTTTTTTAGTAAGTGTAAAGCTCTTAATAAAGTTAGGTGATCTTTTTGGTCTGTGAGTCTTCCAATGTTTAATATATTAAGATTTTTTTTAATTTTTTTACTTGTTTTCTTTATCTTATATCTTGAAATTAACGGATTATAAATAAACTTAGAATTGATGTTTAATTTTTTTTTTAGAAGATTTTTAAATTTTTTGCTATTTACTATTATTTGATCTGCTGATTTATAGATTATTTTAAAAACAAACTTTTGGAAATCATTATGTATATATTTATTTGGAGAGGTATTTAATCTTAATAACAGCTTATATTCATAAATTTTTGCAATTATTGATGCTACTAAATTTGCTTGAAAGGAGAACAGCAAAAAGTCTTTTTTTTTAAAGTTGTTAATTATTAGAAAGAAGCAATATATAGTTTTTAATAATCTTGATTTATTATTCCAAAATTTATTTTTAGGGCAAACTAAGTGAATTTTCTTATCTAATTTTTTATTAAAATTATTATTTGCCGTAACAAGATATATTTTATCAATTTTTTTTATCAAAAAATTACATATAATAAAAAGGTTTTTTTCTACACCTGCATTTTCTATTGATGGTATAAATATAATAAGATTTTTCATTTATAATTTATTTTTTAATATAGGTTTAAGATTTTTCATAAAACATCTACCAAAGATTATATAAACTAAGTAAAATATATTTTGTCCGTTTCTAAATCTAATTATTATTTCATTAATTAATTTTGATAAAAAACTATGTCTTGAAGAAAAACCGCTGTCACCAAGGTCGCCAAAAATTTCGTTACTTTTTGTATTTATCCCACTCATATTATTTTTTATTATAATTTTATATAAAAGATCGTAATCTGCTTGAATCTTATATCTTGTATCTAATAGCCCCACTCTTTTTAGAGACTTCAACTTGATAAAAAAACCAACAACAGAAGATGGAATAATGTTAAACTGCCTTACAATATCTTTTGGTCTAAATCCTGCATAAATTTTATTATCTTTTTTTACCGTGCCACATATAAAATCTTTTTTTGGATATAGAGATACATATTTAATTAAAGTTTTTATGGCATTTGGATATAAAATATTTGACGAATCAACTATTCCCACATACTCCCCACTTGCCAATTGGAAACCTTTATTCCAGGCATCCCACATACCATTATCCTTTTCACTTATCCAAATATCAATATCTTGATCATATCTTTTTAAAATTTTTAAAGTATCTCTTCCTGAGTTTCCATCCATTACAATTAATTCTAAATTTTCATAATTCTGTTTCAATATTGATTTAATTGCATTCTCTAAATCTACGCATTTAAAGTTTGGCATAATTATTGAAATTAAAGGTTTATCTTTAATATTATCTTTAAAATAACCTCTAAATCTTAACCCTCCACAGGAAAGTGGTTTACTTTTCTTTAAATAAAATTTTTTTGTTTTAAATTTTTCTTTTGGGTAGATTTTTCCTTTATATTTTTTGAGATATATTCTTGTTTGACCAAGTTTATTTTTAATTTTTATCAATTTTGTATTATTTATTTTTTTTATTACTTAAGTTTTTCACATACCAGTCTATAGTACTGCTTAAACCCTCATGAATAGATATTTTTGGCTTCCAGCCCAATTTTTTTAAAAGTGTATTATCAAGAATTTTTCTTTTTGTACCATCTGGGTATTTTTTATTAAATTTTAATTTAAATTTTCCTAAAGTTAATTTAGCTATAATTTCTCCAAATTGCTTAATGGTAAATTCCTGACCTGATCCAACATTAATTAAACAATTTTTTCTCAAAAATTTATCAAAGCTTTTATCTTTTGAGATCTTTTTATTTAAAATAAAAAAAATTGCAGACGCTAAATCTTCTACATGCATTATCTCTCTTTTAGGTTTTCCTGAGCCCCATATCTCAACAGTTTTATTCTTATTCATCTTTGCGTTATTAAATTTTTTTATTAATGCAGGTACAAAGTGACTTTTTTTTGAATCAAAGTTGTCATTTGGGCCATACAAATTACACGGCATTAATGTAAAATAATTAGTGTTATATTGCTCGTTGTAAAATTGACATGCTTTCAATCCTACAATTTTAGCTAAGGCATAAGCCTCGTTTGTTTTTTCTAACTCACTAGATAAAAGATACTTTTCTTTAATCGGTTGTTTTGCATCTTTAGGATAAATACAAGAACTTCCAAGATTTATAAAATGTTTAATTTTATTATTATACGCAGACTTAATTAGATTTGCTTGTATGTAAATATTTTCATATAAAAATTCTGTGGGGTATGTTGAGTTTGCAAGTATGCCACCGACTTTACCTGCACAGTTTACTATAATATCAGGTTTATTTTTTTTAATAAATTGATTAACTTTGTTTTCAATCTGTAGATCCAATTGTTTTCTTGTTGCTGTTATAATTTTTTTCACATCATTCGCAATTAGATAATTTTTCAATGCAGTTCCAACCATACCGTTATGTCCGGCGATAAAAATCTTATAATTTTTCAATTGATTACTCATATTTTGCTAATAAAACCTTATTTATAATTTAGTATTTATATTAAAATAAATTTTAAATATCTAATAAAAATTAATTATTTTCCAGAATCAGGTTGGTAATATAATCATTAATCGTTATAAGGCTTAGAAGATCATGAAAAATTGCTTAAATAATAAATGCGCAGGTGAAATCAAATTATTGTATGATTATGGTAATAATAGTGACCTTGCCGAATTAAATGTTGATTGTACACAGCCAACAAAACATTTTTTAAAACCAAAGATTTATATTTGTAAAAGATGTGAATTAAAATTTTCTGAAATAGCTATTGATGTGTCCCAAAATATTATTGAAAATAAATACAAAGATGTTGTGGATCATATTTATATTAATGAAATTCTATATAAAGAAAAATATTTTTCAAACCTTTTTAAAAAAATTTCAGACTGTCTTGATAAAGATAAATCTGTTTTAGAGGTTGGGTCTTACTATGGTGTATTTGGAAATATAATTAAACCCAATGTTAAAAGTTATTCTGGTTTAGAGCTTTCAAAACATGGATGCGATTATTCAAGTAAGAATTATAACTTAAAAGTTTTTAATGAGACATTGGAATACCATGCAAAAAGAAAAATTAAATATGATGTTGTTATTATGGCAGATGTTATTGAGCATTTTTCTGATCCATTTACAATCATAGATTTTATTGATGAAATTCTCAATGAGGATGGTTTGTTAATTTTTACAACTTTTAATATAGATTCTATTTATGCAAAAATCACTGGTAGAAATTACCACTGGATATTACCTTTTCATTTATTCTACTTTTCCAACAAAACACTAAAATCAATTTGTTCCGAAAGGAACCTTGAAATTTATAAAATTTCAAATGATACTCGAACTGTAAGTGTTTATTATTTATTGGGAAAGCTTGAAAAAATATTTCCTAAATTAAAATTAATATTTCTAACTATTAAAAAGATTAAAATTTTTAACAACTTCAATATAAATGTAAATTTATTTGACTTAAATATCTATTATGCAAAGAAGATATCTAAACAACATAATCGTGATTAGATGGTGTATTTTTATTTTTTAAAAACTACTTTTACTGTATATAAATAGAATTCTTATGAGAATAAAAAAGTGCAGAATTTGTTCGGGAAAAGGTCTATCTAACTTATTTAGTTTGGGAAAATTAAATTTTACAGGTAAGTTTACTAAAAACCTCAAAACAAATGTTCCAAAAGCAGAGGTTGCTCTTGTTATGTGCTCTAATTGTAAGTTAGTTCAACTTAATCAGAATTTTAACCCCAATTACCTATACGGCAAAGACTATGGTTATCGGACGGGTATTAACTCCACAATGACAAATCACGTTAAAAATTTAGTCAAAACTCTAACAAATAAGTTAAAATTTAAAAAAGGTGATGCTGTTTTAGATATAGCTAGTAATGATGGAACGTTATTAAATTTTTATAATAGAAAAATATATACTGTCGGGATTGACCCCTTGATTAATAAATTTAAATCTCAATACAAATCAATAAACGCTAAAGTTCCTGACTTCTTTAGTTATAAATCACTAATTAATAAAAAAATTAACAAAAGTTTTAAGGCGATAACAGCATTATCTATGTTCTATGATTTGCCTAATCCCAATCAATTTTTATTAGATATAAAAAAGATACTTGCAACAGATGGAATTTTCATTCTTGAGCAAGTAGATTTATTATCTATTGTAAAAGAACAACTATTTGACACTATTTGTCATGAACATTTGGAATATTACTCTTCTAAAATTATAATAGAAATTGCAAAAAATAACCATTTGAGAGTTTTTGATTTGAAAAAAAATGATATCAATGGTGGAAGTATCACATATTATATTTGTCACAAGAATGCAAAATTTAAAACAAATTTAAAAAAAATCACCAGTATCGTGAAAGAAGAGAACAGGCTTAAGTTAGAAAAAATAAATACTTATAAAAAACTAGAAAAAAACATTATAAAACAAAAAATTAAACTTATCTCATTAATTAAAAAAATTATTAAAGATGGGAAGATAATTCATGGATATGGAGCCTCTACAAAGGGTAATGTGCTGCTACAATACTTTAAAATTACAAATAAGTTTATAAAATATATAGCAGATAGAAATCCAAAAAAATCTGGATTTTATACACCTGGTACAAAAATAAAAATTATAACAGAAGAAAAATCTAGAAAAATTAAACCTGACTACTATTTAGTTTTACCTTGGCACTTTAAAAAAGAAATACTCCAAAGAGAAAAAAGAATTATGAAAAGTGGTACAAAACTAATTTTTCCTTTACCAAAATTAGAAGTAAAATAAATTATGAAAAGACTGATTATAATACCAGTTTATAATGAGGTAAAAAATATAAAACAATTATTTTTAAGAATAAGGAAATCTTTTAAATCAGACTTATTATATATCAACGATAACTCTACAGATGGTACTACTGAAGAAATAGACAGTTTAGTTAACAAATTCAAAAATGTTTACCATATAAAAAGATCTGGTAAACTGGGTGTTGGCTCAGCGCACAAAGTAGGGATTAAATGGGGTTATAAAAAAAAATATGACTTAATAATTACTATGGATGGGGACGGAACACATGATCCAAAATATCTAAATAAAATTTCGAATAATTCAGATAAATATGACCTTGTTTTAACTAATAGATTTCTTATAAAAAATTCTTTGAAAACCTGGCCATTACTCAGGATAATTTTAACACACACAAGCCATCTACTATTAAAAAATCTTCTGGGCCTAAAACATGATACCTCTGGTGCGTTTAGGTTATTCAATACCAATAAGGTAAGGCTAAAAGATCTTTTACTAGCTAATGATAATGATTATGCCTATTTTTGGAAAAGTATTTTTTATTTAAAAGAAAAAAATTACAATATAGGAGAAATTCCAATTATATTACCAGCTAGAATAGCTGGAAGTTCTAAAATGAGTTTTTGGCATATAATAAGGGGATTTTTATCACTTTTCGTTTTTGCTTTATTAAATATTTTTAAAAAAAATTACTCTACCTAAATTTCATAAAATACTTTTTCATATTTTTTTACGTGTGCAGATATAGAATATTTTTTAATATTTCTTCTAGCTATTATGAGTTTCTTATTTAATTTTGCAGGTTTTTTGAAAAATAATGTAATTTTTTTAGAAAGTTCTCTGAAGTCGTTCACTGGGAACATATCTCCACCTTTTCCATTTGAAAGAATTTCATTCATTCCACCCCTACAATTTGAGCAGATTACAGGAATATTGTGATTTATAGCCTCTACAACAGCGTTGGGAAATCCCTCAAAAAAAGACGCATTTATAAATAGATTTGATTTATCGTAATATTTGCTAGTGTTTTTTTTAAACCCAATTAACTTAATTTTTTTTTCTAAGTGAAGAGTTCTTATTAAATTGTTTAGATTATTTTTTTCTGGACCATCGCCAAGTATTTGCATGTTAAAATTTTTGATTTTTAGGCTATATAGAGCTTTTATTATAGTTTTATAGCCCTTTTCTTTAACAAGTCTCCCAACAGCTATTAACTTAAAAACTTTTCTAATTTTTTTCTTTTTTTTATTTTTTATAAATTCGAATGAAGGTGAGGGAATATTAATAACTCGAGTTTTACAAAGCTTAGATAAATCTTTTTTTCCACTCTTTGAATTTGAGATTATCAAATCTGCTTTTCTGTAAAAAACTTTAACTAAAAGATAAATCAACAAGTTTTTAGAATAAGTTAAAATATTATCAAAAATTAACAACTCTGAAATATCTGTTCTTTCGATTCCAATTAATTTTATTTTTTTTAATGACCTTAAAAAAATTATACTAAATATATTGGCATGATGATGTGCTGAAATAAATATATTTTTATCAGTTTTATTCTTAAATGTTTTTTTTACAATTGAATGAATCTTAAACATTGCACTTAATACACTTTTAGATTTCAATTCATAAATTTTACAACCAATTTTTTTTAGGTTAGCTTTATGTGAGTTTTTTCCTAATGAAATGATGCTAATTTTATATTTTTTCTTATTTAGTTTATTACATAGTCTAAAAGTTGAATTGCCCGCTCCATGAAATGTAAAGCTAGGTAAAAAAAAAATTAAATTAAACATTTATTTATAATTAAAGATCACAAATAAGAAATTATCCATCTTCTATTTTAGAAAATAAAATCTAATACAGCTTGTAAAATTATTAAGAAACTTATTCATTAAATGTATACATATATATATCAATTTTT
>Ga0307995_1001868_pt1 | contig 12732 bp, 8 predicted proteins | sample EllFjometagen262_FD_203132 | JGI IMG/M metagenome (GOLD analysis project Ga0307995, IMG submission 203132) | Marine microbial communities from Ellis Fjord, Antarctic Ocean - #262 | ecosystem: Environmental > Aquatic > Marine > Unclassified | place: Southern Ocean | collected 2014-11-02
CTGAGAAATTATCAAGACTTGAAAACATTAAAATCACCAAAGATTTTGAATTTGATAAACTTCATTCTATATCAACTGAAGGCAGAGAAAAACTAAACGCTATACAACCTAAAACAATAGGGCAGGCATCAAGAATTAGCGGAGTTTCACCTTCCGATATTAATGTGCTTTTAATATACCTAGGAAGATGATATTACTAGATAATTGTCCTGTTTGCTCAGGCAGTAATTTATTAAAGAAATTAGACTGCATAGATCACTCGACATCTAAAGAAAAATTTACAATTGTTTCATGTGAAACATGTGACTTTACCTTTACTAATCCAAGACCAAAAGATAATTCATTAGGAGAGTATTACAAGTCAGACATGTATATATCTCACACTAACAACACCAAAGGATTGTTTAACTGGATGTATCATACTGTTAGAAAATATGCAATTGGAACAAAATTAAATCTACTTAAAAGAACATCAAAAAACAAAAATCATCTTGATATTGGATGTGGGACAGGAGAGTTTCTAAACGCTTGTAAAAATTCTGGCTATAATACAAAAGGGATTGAACCTTCAAAACTAGCAAGGGAACAAGCAATCAAAAATTTCAATCTTTCAGTTAGTGAAAACACAAACTTAGATCAATTTCAAGAAAATCAATTTGATTCTATAAGCATGTGGCATGTTCTTGAACATGTCCCTTCACTAAACAAAACAATAGAAGAGTTTAATAGAATACTTAGTGAGAAAGGAAAAGTCATTATTGCAGTACCTAACCACAAGAGCTGGGATGCAGAACACTATAAAGAAATCTGGGCAGGGTGGGATGTACCAATTCATTTATGGCATTTTTCAAAGTTAAGTATTGAGAAGTTATTTCTTAAACATAATTTTAAGCTTACAGAAAAGAAGTCAATGTTATTTGATTCTTTTTATGTTTCACTATTAAGTGAAGAATTTAAAAGTGGGAAAAAGAATTTTATAAACGGTTTTATAATTGGCTTACTCTCAAATATTTTTGGGATTCTTACAAAAAGGGGATGTTCAAGCATCATTTATGTGTTTGAGAAACAATAAAAGCATTTTAAGCCGTTTTAAGACTACTCAAGCACATTGTCTTAGCGAAAGATAAAAAATTAAAGTTTATTCATTTTATAGAACTAGTCTAAATAACTGATTAACAATCAAATAGCTATAATTCGATAATTTGATTATAATTGTATACTTTTGTAATATGAAAAAAATCATTCTAATACTATTTTGCTCTACACTTTACTATAATAGTATTGGACAGTGCGACCCTCCAATTAATATTTTTAATTCAAATATAAATTATTACAATGCAGATGTTAATTGGAATTACCAACCAAATATTAATAATTATAGAATTCGTTATAAGTTAGTTGGTGCAACTTCTTGGTCTTACAAAAATAATATTGATTCTTTAGCTATAACAGAAAACCTAGATAATCTAACACCACAAAATTTTTATCTTTGGCAAATAAGAAGCTATTGCGACACAACAGGGACAAACTACTCCCAATGGTCAATTGCAGATACATTCTATACCAACACAATAAACTGCCCAAGTATAACAGGACAATTTACAAATAATATTAGTTACAATAACGCTACATCAAACTGGACCATAAATACTAATGCTAATAGATATAAAATTCGTTATAAAATTTATGGGACTACAAATTGGTCATTTTTAGGCCCTATATTTCAACCAAATAACTATAAAATAATTCCTTTACTGCAACAGAATACAACATACGAATGGGAGGTTATGGCCTTTTATGATTCAACCTCATTAAGCGCATCCTTATGGTCAATAACAGATACTTTTACGACAACAACATTTGTTGCCTCAGCATTTAACCCAATCATAATAAATAATATTGACAACACAATTTGTAATACTCCAACCAACCTAAGCTTATTCGTAAGTCAATCTATAAACGAGCCCGATATTGGAACATCAACAATAACTTCAGATGGTGGCTATTTCAACATTCAATCATTATCAATGGGAGACTCAGTAGGATATGCGATAATGATTTTAGCTACACAAACAATTTCAGCAACATTGAAAGCGGGAATTATTGCAGGACAAAACTATGCTATAATTAATTCCTATGATAGCACGGGTAGTATAATCGGTTTTTTTTCAATAGAAAATGTGAGCGGGGGAATAAAAATAAGCTCAACCTCTCCTAATGATGGGAATAACTATACTAGCGGATTCACAAGTGAGGTGCATTTTACTAATCTATTTATCAATCCAAACATTAATGGACCGTTACATTTTTATACTGATATTCAGTCTGAACTTAGCCATCAATTTAATGATACAGCAACAGTAATGATTAACTGTACTAGTTCAATTTTAGAAAATAATACAGAAACTAATTTAAGCTTTGAAATTTATGATTTGTTAGGAAGAAAAACAAAATCTAAAGAAAATACAGTACTTATATATAAGTATTCAAATGGGGAAATCAGAAAAATTATTACCCAAAAAAAATAGTGACCTAGGAGGGACTCGAACCCCCAACCGTCAGAGCCGAAATCTGATATTCTATCCAGTTGAACTACTAGGCCTAAAGCACAAAAGTAAACTTTAATTAAGTATTACAATTTTTTATCTATTAAGAAGTTATCTGATTGTATTATAGTATTATTGCTTTTAAATTATGAAAAAACTATTCTTATTATTTCTTCCATTATTTATTAACGCACAAGATGTACCTATTGGATATTGGAAAGATCACCAATCCTACACTAGTGCTAGCTACATAGCAGAAGCTGAAGACAAGATTTATTGTGTAACTAATGGTGGACTATTTTATGTCAACAAAGAAGATAACACAATTAATAGGATGTCAAAAGTAACAGGACTTTCTGATATTGGGGCAAAACAGGTTGCGTATTCTAAAGAATTAAAGATAACAGTAATCACCTATGAAAATTGTAATATTGATCTTATAAAAAACAATCAAATAATTAATATTTCGGACATAAAACGAAAGGAAATAATTGGAAACAAGTTTATCAACAATATATTCATTAATGAAAAAATAGCTTACCTATCTTGTACTTTTGGATTGGTACTTATTGATTTAGAAAATGAAGAGATAAAAGACACATATAAAATTGGTCAAAATGGTAGTTTCGAAGAGATAAATAGTTGTACTTTTAACAGTAGTAATATTTTTGTAGCTTCAGAAGGTGGTGTATATTATGCAGATAAAAACTCTTCTAGTTTGTTTGACTTTAATAGCTGGACGTTGGATACAAATAGAACAGAGAATTATCAAAATATTTTCTTAATAGAAGATTCAATTTGGGTTGGGAATGGAAATTCTTATTACAATAATAACTCTCTATTCCTATCATTTAATGACACCATATTAAAGTATAATAATCTTTTATTAAATGCAGACACTATACTAAATAATCAATTAGATGATATTAATTTTATTTATACAGATAGTGAAGAATATCTATGGGTAGCAGATGAAAATAATGGTCTTTTAAAATTTACTAATTTCCAATACACAGAAAGCTTTATACCTGAGGGGCCTAAGGAAAATAAAATTTTCAGTCTTGAGTTTTTATCAAATAAATTATTCACCTCTCATGGTGGTCACATTAACTTTGGGGCACTTTGGAATAAAAATGGCGCGTCAATAATGAGTGAATTTGATGTCTGGAGAAATTATGATTATTACGAACTTAAAAATGCAAGAGATATAGTTGAAGTTGCAGAATATAATGGCACAGCTTATTTTGCTTCCTACTATAATGGTGTTGTTGAAGTAAGGGATAATGAAGTAGTAGAGCGTTATTCATACTATAATACAGATGGAGCTCTTGATACAATTGCAGATTGGCAAAACGATAAGAGAATGGCCGTAGCAGATCTTAAATTTGATGATTTCGGAAATATGTGGGGTTTAGTTTCTGGCGTAAATAATCCTTTATTTGTAAAAACAAAAAATAATGAGTGGCATAACTTTCAACTTTCTCCAACGCAACATTTTCATTTTGATGAAATTCTAATAGACCAATACAACCAAAAGTGGGGAATTATGGGTAGAAAAAATGGATTATTTGTTTTTACAGACAACAATACCATTTCTAATACTGATGATGATCAATATAAGTTATTAAACATGAGCATTGGAAATGGAAACCTTCCTTCATTAGATATTTATTGTTTTGCAGAGGATCTAGATGGAGAGATCTGGGTAGGTACTGATAAAGGAATTGGTGTTTTCTACAACCCTTTATCCGTTTTCTCAGGGAATAATTTTGATGCGCAGCAAATATTAATCACTGAAGGAGAATATGGTCAATATTTATTAAGTGAAGAAAAAATAAAATGTATCACAATAGATGGAGCAAACAGAAAATGGATTGGAACTGAAAAATCTGGGGTATTTTTACTATCAGAAGACGGGTTAGATCAAATATTACATTTTACTACAGAAAATAGTCCTTTATTTTCAAACAATATTATTGATATTGCCATAAATCCTGAAAATGGTGAAGTATTTATTGGTACCGAAAAAGGGCTTATCTCTTTTCGATCAGATGCAACAAATGGAGCTACAACACAATCAACAACCAAAGTCTTTCCTAACCCGGTTAGAGAAACATATAATGGCATAATTGCAATAAGCGGCCTAGTTACTGATGCTAATATAAAAATTGCTGATATTGATGGGAATTTAGTCTTTGAAGGCTTTTCAAAAGGAGGGCAGGCAAGCTGGAATGGAAAGAATAAAAATGGAGATAGAGTCTCTACTGGCGTATATATAGTATTCAGTACCGACATTGATGGAATAGAGAAAATAGTAAGCAAGATCTTGTTTATTCACTAATGAAGTATAAAAGCAGGGCTATTGCCCTTAGTTATTTAAAACAAGGAGAAAGCTCCATTATAGCAAAAATTTTTACAGAAGAAAAAGGACTACAAAGTTTTATTGTAAAGGGAGTAAGAGCTAGAAAAGCAAAAAAAAAACTAGGGCTTTTTCAACCACTGCAATTACTTAGTTTAAATGCAACACATCTACCTAAAAACAGCCTGCAATACATAAGCGAAATTGGTTTAGAACACACACAAATTACTGATGGAATTGATATGAAAAAGAATTTTCTCTCGATATTTGCTGCTGAAGTAATTTCAAAAGTTTTACTAGAAACTGAAAAGGACAAAGCACTATTCAAATTTATTTGGAAGTTAAAAATAGACCTAAATAGTTTAGAAAAAATAAATCCCAATTTTCCTCTAATATTTTTAATTCGACTATCAGAATATCTTGGATTTTCACCTTCTAAAGAGGACACTAATGGAGTATACTTTAATATGGAATTAGGGGGGTTTACAAACAACAAACAACAGCTAAACTACTATATTGAAAAAGATAATTCAACCTACTTAAGAGAATTACTTGAAAATAAAGACATCAATATTCCATATCAAAATAGAAATGAAATTTTATTGCATTTAATTCAATACTATAAATTACAACATCATGAGCTTAAAAATATGACCAGTCACCTAATTATTGAATCATTAAGAACATGAAGTATCTCGTAATAATACTAATTTCAATTAGTTTTAGAATTAGCGCACAAGAAATAACAATTTTAGATATCCTTACTCAACAGCCAATAGAGGGAGTAAGTATAAGCTCAAATACTAACAATACAGGAGTAATCAGCAATAATAAAGGGACTAGCAAACTAGACTCGTTCAAAAGTATTGACACTTTAATAATTCAACATTTAGCATATCAAAATCTTAGCATAACAAAAAAGGACATTCAAAACAATAGTATCTTTTTGGTTTTAAAAACACATACTTTGGATAATGTAGAAATAAACGATTCAAAGCAAAGTCACTTTAAGGAAACATCAATTTTCACAAAGATAAATGCAATTAAAATTGCTAACGTTCAAAGCGCACAGACAAGTGATTTACTAGAAAAAACTATGGGCTTAAGCATTCAAAAAAGTCAGAATGGAGGAGGAAGTCCAAACTTAAGAGGAATGGAAGCGAATAGGTTATTAATAATTGTTGATGGGATAGCGTTAAACAATACTATTTTTAGAAGTGGGCACCTTCAAAATACGTCAACAATTAATCCGTTTTTCTTAAATAGTGCTGAAGTATTATTTGGTCCATCAGCAGTTGCATTTGGAAATGGAGCTATGGGTGGTGCAATTATTTTCACAACTAAACGCCCTAAAAATAATGGAGGACATCATTTCGCACAGCAGTACGAAAGCAGTTCAAAAGCCGTTTTCACTTCATTAACATCAAATTATAAACTAGGGAAAAGCATTAATATTAGTGGTTTTTCAATAAAATCTTATGGCGATTTGAGGATGGGGAATAATAGAAAACATGGCTTTTCAAATTGGGGAAATGAATCAATAATAGCAGAAAATAATTTACAAAAAGGAACTGCATATCAACAAGCTGATTTCTTCCACAAAACCTTATTTCAATTAACAAAAAATAACTTTTTACTTTTTAATTCTCAGTTTTCTACATCATCAAATATTAACCGATTTGATAAATTAAATGACCTAAAAGATGGAGAGAATAAATATCGCTATTGGTACTATGGCCCTCAAAGGAGGATGCTTCAAAGCGTACGACTAAAAAACTATAAGCACACTGTAATTTCTAATGAAGCAGTATTTACAGCTTCCTTTCAGGATGTTAAAGAATCCAGACACAAGCAAAAGCAAGGAGCCAATTTATTAAATAATAGAACTGAGTCGCTTCAGATTTTTGATTTAAAGGCTGATGTATTAAAAAAAGTCAATACGTTGAAAATAAACTATGGATTTGACTCTAGATTTCAACAATTAGAATCTACTGCCAACCTATCATCTAATAACAATATTTACTATAATACTAGTAGATATCCTGACGGAGGGACAAAGGTGCTTAATAATGCTATATATCTACAACTAAATTATCAAGGGATAAAAAATATAGATATACTTTTAGGAACTAGATATAATGTTAACTCATTATCTTCTAAATTCCGGGATACAACAACTATACAATTACCATTTGATGAAATTCTAGTAGAAAATAAATCTTTTTCTAATTCAGTTCAAATGCAATATAAAGCCAGTAAGAATTTCACTTTCAATGCATCAATTTCAAATGGATTTAGAAATCCGAATACAGATGATATTGGTAAGATTTTTTCAAAGGATGATATTTCAGTTATATTGCCAAACAATAAATTATCACCTGAAAAATCATTTAACTTTGAAACAGGGTTAGTAGCCAATTTTAACAAACTAATCACTTTTCAATTACAAGTATTTCAAACCCAAATTATTGATGCTATTGAAAGACGATATGCTAAATTAAATGGAAATGACTCTATCATTTATGATGGAGAAATGATGAAGGTAATGATGAATCAAAATATAGGAAAAGCTACTATTAGTGGGGTTAATTTTGCTTATCACATAAATCTGACAAAAAGACTCAGCCATAATAGTTCAATAAATATTTTAAAAGGAGAGACCAGCGATAAACTGCCTTTAGCTCATATCCCACCAAAAAATATTATTAGTGAATTAAATTATAGTATAAGAAAGCAACTTATCAGCTTTAGTATACATTATAATGGGATTAAAAAAGCTGAAGATTATGACCTATCAGGTGTTGATAATCTGGAGGAAGCAACACGAATTGGTAATCCATCCTGGTACACTCTTAACTTAAAGCACAAAATAAATATTGATAAAAATTTAACTTTTATAACTGGTATTTATAATATTACAGACACACACTACAAGACCTTTGGATCAGGAATTAGTGCAAGTGGGAGAAATTTTTCACTATCTTTGCAATCCAAATTTTAAACATTGATTATGAACAACTTATACTTAACTATTCTTTTTTGCTTTTTTAATATTATTAGCTTTTCTCAAATATGGGAAGATGAATTATTAAAAACAAATCCAAATCCAACAATTCAAGAAAAAAGCACTGCTTTTGAAAATTATCGATCTACACATCCCTACACTAAAGGAAACGGTTTTAAACCTTATGCTAGAGAGATAGATTTTATGTTAGAAAGGAGTTCAGAGGGGGGGGAGTTTAAAGCAAATTCTTTATTTAAAGAATGGAAAAAGATTCAAGAGAACAACTCTTATTCAAAAATAAGTACCCAATCTAATTGGGTATCAAAAGGACCAATTAATACACCTATCATACTGTCTAATGGAAAGAATAGAGGAAATGGCAGAGTAAACTGTATTACTTTTGATCCAGTTGATGCAGATATAATTTGGATAGGATCGCCAGCTGGAGGATTATGGAAGTCAGTTGACGGGGGAAGTAATTGGACAACTAACACTGATGGATTGCCTGTTATTGGGGTGTCTCACATTGCTATTGATCCTAATAACAATCAAATTATGTATATCGTTACAGGTGATGCTTACGCAACCGACACCTATAGTATTGGGATTTTAAAATCAAATGATGGAGGGACAACTTGGAATACTACAGGATTAAGCTATGATATTGATCAAGAAAAAACAGTAAATAAAGTTATCATCAATCCCAATCATACTGATAGCCTATATGCTGTCACTAATTCCAATATACTAATTAGTGCTGATGCTGGAGCGAATTGGCTAACTGTTGGAGCGATTGGAAGGTGGCGTGATATTGAATTTAAACCAAATAATTCTAATGTAATATATGCAGCAAAACAATCAAGCGGTGGTAGTAATATATACCGATCAACTGATGGAGGGGTAAACTGGATTATAATTGATAATGGTATAAGTGGCAGCAGGTATCGCCCATTAATTGCCGTTACTCCAGACAATCCTGAAGTAATTTATGCCCTTTTTTCTGCATCTGATTATAGTTTTCATGGGCTCTATAAATCTTCTGATTCAGGAGATAGTTGGATATCGCAATCAAGTACTCCTAATATTTTAGGAAGAGATACTGACGGTTCTGGAGTAGGTGGGCAATCATGGTATGATTTAAGCTTAGGGGTTGCAACAAATAATGAAAACTTAGTATATGTTGGTGGTATTAATATTTGGCGCTCTGATAATGGAGGTCTCAATTGGGATGTAGACGCTAATAGTGGTAATAATCAACAATTATATTCATACATGCATGTAGACCAACATGCTTTTGAGTTTAACCCACATACTCATGTAGCATATGCAGGGAATGATGGTGGTATTTATAAATACATGGAAAACTTAAATAACTGGGTAGATATTTCTGATGGATTAGAAATATCTCAATTTTATAACATAGGATTATCACAATCTAATCCCAATAGACTTGTTGCAGGAGCGCAAGACAATGGAACGGAAATGCTTACAAATAGTACTTGGGATGCAATAATGGGAGGTGATGGAATGGAATGTAAAATTGATCATTATGATGATAATATTATTTATGCAGAATACCAATATGGTGGTTTAAGAAAATCTTACAATGGAGGGAATAGCTGGAATAATATAAAACCAGTAAGTTATGAGGGAGGATGGAACACTCCTTATGAAATGCACAGTAGTAATAGTGATCTAATTGTTATTGGTTATGATGAAGTTTACAGATCCACAAGCGGAGGTGCTATTTGGGATTCTATATCCTATAATGTAAGTGGGGGGCAAGCCATTAGATCAATTGCTTTAGCTCCTTCAGATGAAAACTATATCTATGTAGCATCATACAGTAAAATTAAAGTTACAAAAGATGCTGGTCAATCATGGACCTATATAAAACCCGGTTTAGCAAATTATAATATGACTGACATTACTGTATCAAATACTAATCCTGATAGAGCTTGGGTTACTTTCTCTGAATATAATAGCACGCATAAGGTTTACGAAACTAATGATGCAGGGAGTAATTGGACAAATATTTCAGGCAGTAACTTACCTGGTCTTCCGGTAAACTGCATTGTTTACCAAGGTGGTGCTAATGATGATTTGTATATAGGAACAGATATTGGTGTTTATTATAAAAACAATACTATGTCAGATTGGATACCTTTTAATGATGGCTTGCCAAATGTTATTGTTAAAGAACTTGAAATCCATTATGATGAAGGAACCATTAGTGCAGCTACTTTCGGAAGAGGAGTGTGGGAAAGTCCTTTAAACACATTATCAACAAATGTTTCCACTAACGAGAAGATAAATTTTAAAATTTATCCTAACCCTGCTCAAGATAAAATAACGATAACCACAAGTCAACAAGATATTAATATAACTATATTTACGATAACAGGTAAAAAAATTATTGAAACAACTGCCAAAACAATCAATACTTCTAATTTCGCAAAAGGTTGCTATATTATAGAAATAAGAAATGAAAATGGATTTTCAAGAAGAGAAAAACTAATTATAAAATAGCTTCAAACGATTTTATATATTTTCTTTTTCTGTCATTTGGGGCAAAAATAAGACCAACTGTTACAACTACTTTTGTATTAATAAAATAAGTTTTTATAAGGAAAGGGCCTCCCATAAAACCTCCATCTAATTTCCATAATCCTCTATACGTATTTTCAGAGTAGACAGGAGAAAACATTTGCTCCATTCTAACATGTTGCCCTTGTTTAGCCCCAAGTAGATACTTGGCAAAAATGCTATCAGTTTTTTGTAATACTTCTTGTTGAAGATTAATCGCTTTTGGTTCAAATGAAAAAACAAAGAGATGTTTTATTACTTCTTGTTTTTCAGGGTTATAAGTTGCCCAAAACAGAGCTACTGTATCTTTAACAATTGTGTATTCTGAAGGTATTAAAGTTTCAATACTAAATTGTTCCTTAATATTTTTCTCTTGTATTTTTTGAGATGATTTTGAAATACTATTTCTTAAAATCCTAATTTCTCTAAACTCAAAAATTGCCTTTACTTTATTTAAGTCTTTTGTTAATTTATTATCTTCATCCTTAAATTCTAACTGTACAACTAGCTGGCCATTAGCCCACTTATTCTGTTGATTGCTAGTGGGTACATTCTTAGCAATAATTACAATGTTCTTATGCGTCTTTAAAATAGACTTAAATTCACTATGATTTACTTGTATTACTCTAAAAGAAGATTCGTCTTGCGTTAATCCTTGAATAGGAACTCCAAAAGTTTTAAAAGCAACATCTTTAACTTGGTTTTCCCAAAGCAGATCGTCAACTACAAAAATAACTTCCGACAAAATTCCAGTTGAACTAGGCAAGGTCTTTATACCATCAGAACAAGCACTTAAAAAAAATAGAAGGACAATTAAATATCTCATCATGAAGTTGGTAATAAAATTGTAGTACCTGGCTTTAAATTATCATTTTCCATATTATTCAATGCTTTTATTTTCCAAACACTTAATCCGTTATATTTTTGAGCAATATCCCAAAGCGTATCTCCTATTTGGATGATATATTTATTCTTACCTAATATCTTTTTTTCAGATGTCAAAGAATCATACTTCTTAACATAAATAACTAATTTATCACCTATATCTAAGTTGGCTGATTTTAACTTATTCCACTCCTTAATTTCAAAAACATGTACATTATGCGCTTTTGCAATCCCACCTAAATAATCGCCATCATGAACTCTATAGACAATACGTTCTTCATCAATTAATATTTCCTTATTCCCAACAGCATCAATAAAAGCATAATTAGTCATTTCATTAATCTTAAAATCATTCACAGCATTAATTGGAAAATTTAATATGGCACCTTTAGGAAAAATTGATTTCTTATAAGAAGGGTTTAAATAATTTATGGTTTGTTCATTAACACATAATAATTCTGTCAATACCTTTAATTCAACTTCCTTTTTAAGAATAAGTGTATCAATATCTTCAAAATTAATTTTAGGATTTTCAATAGCAATATCGTGTTCAGCTGCATATTGCATTGCATAATTCACCGCAATAAAAGTAGGCACATAATTTCTTGTCTCTTTTCGTAGATGAGGATATAATTCCCAAAAATCAGAAGAACCAACACTTGCAATTTTTCGTTGCAAATAACCAGGGCCACCATTGTATGCTGCTAAAACCAAATTCCAATCTCCGAAAGTATCATATAAGCTTACAAAATATTCACAAGCTGATTTAGTTGCCTTAAGAGGATCTTGCCTTTCATCCATATATGAAGTAACCTCTAACCCATATTGCCTACCTGTTAAGTACATGAATTGCCATAAACCAGAAGCTCCTGAGCGTGAACGAGCTTTAGGGTTAAGAGCCGACTCAACAATAGCTAAATATTTAAACTCAAGTGGCAAGTTGTATTGATCTAACTCTCTCTCAAACATTGGGAAATAATACGGAGCTAAACCTTTCATTCTGGAAATTAAAGCTTTGTTTCTTCCTAAATAACTATCAATAAAAACTTGGACTTTATCATTATATACCAAATCCATTGGCGTGTTTTTGTCCAACTGTTGTAATCTCCAAGCAATTATATTTTCTTGTTTTAAGAGACTGCTCTTTTCTTGTTTTAACTCCACGTGCTCAGATAATTCTGTAATACTATCGACACCAACTTTATCAATATTTAATAAACTATCTTGATTTGCAATAGCAAAAAAGGGTAATACTAGAAAAATAATTAAAATTCTATTCATACTACAAATTTGAGATTAAATACACGAACTATTATGGGTTAGCAGCTTCAATTATCAACTATATTATGTTA
>Ga0307995_1001872_pt1 | contig 12722 bp, 11 predicted proteins | sample EllFjometagen262_FD_203132 | JGI IMG/M metagenome (GOLD analysis project Ga0307995, IMG submission 203132) | Marine microbial communities from Ellis Fjord, Antarctic Ocean - #262 | ecosystem: Environmental > Aquatic > Marine > Unclassified | place: Southern Ocean | collected 2014-11-02
TTTCATGATAGTTTAGTTATTTAATTTGTAGGTTTAATGCGTTTTCTAAAGTTACTTTTCTTGCAATTATGGTTAACATAGATTGAATGTAATTTTGCTGTTGCGCATACAATTGATTTTGTGCTAGTAATAAATCGAAGCTAGAAGAAATACCTTCAAAAAATTTAACACGCTGTTTTTCTTCTATTCGCTGTGCTAAATCTACATTTCTCTTTGAAGTTAGGTAGTTTTCGATACTTAACTGATACTCATTTTTTGCTTTTTGAGCTTTTAAAGAAAGTCGCTGCTTCGTTTCTTCTAACCTTATATCGGCGTTGTTTAAGTCTATTTTTGCTTGAGCTGTTTTTGCTTTTCTACTAAAGCTGCTAAAAATAGGTACATTTAAACTTACTCCTAATAAAGAAGAATCAAACCACTGCTGATTATTATTTAGAAATGTAAAAGAATCTGAAAAAGCTTGCTTACCATAATTTACAAAGGCTGTTAAACTCGGTAAAGCCTTACTTTGCTCTAATTTCATCATTAAACGTTTTGTTTCTCTATCGTTCTCAGAAATCCTAAAATCAATATGATTAGAAAAATCAAATGTTTTACCAATTAATTCTAAATTAATATTTTTTTCTGCTAAACCTTCTAAGGAATCTGTTAATAGTAGCTCTGTGTTAATAGAGTTTCCTAAAGAAATATTTAGCATTTGGTAGGCAATTTCTTTCATTCTAATTGCACTATTTAGTTGATTTTTTATATTTCCTAATGTAATTTCTAGCTGCTCTACATCTTCTTCCTCATTAAAACCATTTTCATAAATTTTTTGAGCATCTCTAAAGTTTTGCGTTAGAATTTTAATATTTGCCTCTAAAATCTCAATGCTTTTTTCTGTAACCAGTACATTTCCGTATGCATTAATAACTGCTTCTCTAGTTAATAATACTGTTTTTTCTTCTGCTTGTTTAGATATTTTTAGGAAGGTTTTAGATGCTTGTAGTGCTACTAGATAAGAACCATCAAATAGAAGCTGTGTTAAAGTTACAGAAGCATTTAAGTTTTGTTTGGTACCAAAAACCACAGGAATAAATCCGTCTGCTATTGCAGGAGTACTTTCTCTATTGATATCAAAAAAATCTTCAACAGTATTAACAATAGATTCTCTATTGTCAAAAGCTGCAGCCGGTAATAAGGAAACAGGCTGTTTTAAAAAATTCTGATAATCTAATCTTGCATTTACTTGTGGCAAACCACTAGCGGTCGTCTCCCAAACGATTTCTTTCGCTTTTTTAATATCATTTTTAGCTATTTTTGTGTTGTAACTATTCTTTAAAGCATAATCAATTGCTTCTTTTAAAGAAAGTTGTAGGGTCTTTTCTTGTGCATTTGCAATATGTATAAAAAAGACGGTAAAAAGTACCAGTACTATTTTTTTCATTTGTTATTTATTTCTGTATTAATTGTTTTTTTAATTCTTGTACTCCTTTTTCTGAAGCAATTCCTCTAATATGATATTCTAAGTAATGATTCATTAATGTATTCATAGAGTAATCTGTTAAAGGAAATAACTCTATATTTTTGATACCTACCATTCCGTTAAAATAAATTCTAGAGGTAAATTCTAAATCTATTCCCTCTCTATACAACCCTATTTCAATTCCTTTCTTTAGATTGTTTAGCACGCAAACTTGCATTACGTCAAATTGTTTTTGTGTTAAAGAGGCGTAGATTTTAGGGTAATATTTTTGAAGTTGATATTGTGGTGAAGATTTTTCGTCTTTTAAATGCTTCATAATAAATCTTTTGATTGAAAATATTTCTTCAATAGGATTCATTTTTAATTCACAAATAGTATCAATTCCACAACTAACAGTATTAAACATATAATCAGTTACTGCAGCAACCAATTCTGTTTTATTCTCAAAATATTTATAAATTGTTTTTTTTGAAACGCCTAATTTACTGGCAATTTCATCCATAGTTACACTCTTAAAACCTAAGTTTAAGAACAATTCATTGGATGTTTCTAATATTTTATGTCTCATAATTCGAGTGCAAAGATACAACCGGAAACTTTAGAAACAAAAAAAGTTTCCAAAGTTTTAAGCATTTTTTAACGTTTCATTATTGAAGTAGTATTTCTTTATATTATTTTTACAAAAAATTATAGATTTGGACATTTTACATTATCAAAAGGAATTTCTATCTTACTTAGAATCAAAACAATGGGTTCATGAACCTAAAAACTTATATGAACCAATAGATTATATTTTAAAATTAGGAGGAAAAAGGATTCGCCCAGTATTAACTTTAATGGCAGCAGATATTTTTTCTAACGATTTTAAAAAAGCTTTGCCTGCAGCTTTAGCGGTGGAGGTTTTTCATAATTTCACTCTAATTCATGATGATATTATGGACGCTGCACCTTTAAGAAGAGGTAAAGCTACTGTGCATGAGAAATGGGATACCAATACAGCAATTCTCTCTGGAGATGCCATGTTGATTCTAGCGTACAAATATTTTGAGAATTATGAACCTTTTGTTTTTCAGAAACTAGCAAAACTTTTTAGTAAAACAGCTTTAGAAGTTTGTGATGGACAACAATTAGATGTAGATTTTGAAACTAGAAATGACGTTACGATTCCTGAGTATATTAACATGATTCGGTTAAAAACTTCTGTTTTGGTTGCTGCAGCTCTAAAAATGGGTGCAATTGTTGCAGAGTCAAATGATGAAAACGCGAATTTAATTTACGATTTTGGTTTAAATCTAGGACTTGCATTTCAATTACAAGACGATTACCTAGACACCTTCGGAGATCCAGAAACATTTGGAAAACAGGTTGGTGGAGATATTATAGAAAATAAAAAAACGTATTTATATTTAAAGGCGCTAGAGGTTGCAACGGAAGATGATAAAGGGAAGTTAGCATATCTATACAGAAAAAAATTAGCAGATAGCGCAGATAAGATTTCCGACGTTAAAAGAATCTTTGAATTAAACGATATTCCGTTATTAATTAAGCAAGAGATAGAGAATTACACAGAAAAAGCTTTCAATACTTTAGCACAAATGGACATTAAAGATACAGATAAACAGAACCTTAAGAACTTTGGCTTGTGGTTAATGAATAGATCTGTTTAAGATTTTTGTTTTTTATTGTGTTTTTTTAAAATAAAGAGTACATTTGCACCCAATAATTTTGGTCCCATAGCTCAGCTGGTTAGAGCATCTGACTCATAATCAGAGGGTCCTTGGTTCGAGCCCAAGTGGGACCACTTTTAAAATCAAAGCCTTACAGAAATGTAAGGCTTTTTCTTTTTAGTAGTTATACTACTCAAATATACTAAAAAAGATATTAACTTGCACTTTACTGGCAGTTATATGACAGTGAAAAGTCAAAAAATCTCAACCAATTTTCGATTCTACAGACCCCCCGTATTCAAATAAATTATTGTTTCTATCACGGTTAAGTTTATGTGAAACCATATGTTATACAAACAAGCTACGTTTCTACATCTTAAAAACACTTCTATAACCTAATAAACATAGGGTTAAGACAATGCTCAACCCTATGTTTTGTTAAGCGATTAGCATTAGCTAGCAATGACTACCCTTTAGGTCTTTGTAAAAGCTATTTTATATTTTCATATTGAATTACATCTACCAAATCCCAGCCGTCTTTATATTCTGTTTTTTCAAGTAATTTTGAGACCTCTATTTTAAAACCTTCCTTATTTAAGACAGTGGCAGTTTCTTGCCATTTTCTATATCCTCCTTTATCCGGAAAAGCAATAATATTAGAACTCTTTAAGGGGGTTAAATACTCATGTTTAAAGCCCTGTAAGGAACCTGTGGACATCCATGTGTGCTGAGGAAATTCTATGCTCATTATAAGAGCGGTCTTCTCACTTTCAACTATGGCAATATGTTTTACAGTATCATTTAGTAGATGAAGACCAAATAAACATTGTTTAAGGTTGTAATTAGTTGCATTCATAGCTGAGTGAACCCAATTTATAAGAGGCTTACTATCATCAGCTTTTAGCCTTTTGCCTGTAGAGGTGTTATAGGCCATTATCTTACCTGAGCGGATCTTTCCCTTATGGTCTATTTGCCAAAACACAGTAGACTTGTTAAATTGATTTGATGTTCCTACTTGGTATTTCTCAAAAGTGTTCTTAACCTCATCCTCACTATAATTACTATATAAATAAACTGCGAGAGGGTTTATTTCATATTTCGTTAAGGTTTTTTGAAGGATTTCCTTCTCGATATATGATGGTTTTACAACTGTAGGCATTACATAGTCATTGTTTATTATTGAGTTGTTAGTAGGATATAATGCATACCCACAACTTGTCTCTCTATCACAACGTCCATATTGGCTTTCAGCATAGTGACCTGTTTCAGTTTCAACATATTTAACAAAGCGTTTTTTATTACACTTTGGACAGTTATATTTCTGACTTGATTTATCTAATTTGTATTTATATTGTGTCATAAGTTTAAAAGTTCATCGGTTTATCGGTTTAAGTCCCTATATATAGGGACTAAACCTATGAATAACTAAACTGATAGTTTTCCTAAGATATAAGGTTGTCTATTCCCATATTGGATTAACCATCCATCACTCTTTGAGCTTGTTATTAACTCCTTTATTTTACTTTGTCCTTTTCCTTTAGTTCCTTGGTATTTCTTATCAAGAACTACTTTAATTTGAGTTACTAATTCGCTGTGTTGAAATCCTTCTCCATTTTCAAACACTTCTTTTAATATTTGAAATTTATCAGTAGGGCTGAGCGTTAATACATCAAATCCTTTTTTTGATGATTTCGATTGAACCTCATAGTCTTCGATTATCTGTGGAAGACCATCATCGGTAATCATAAAAGCAAATGGCTTAAACGATTCATTTCTGCAAAACCCTGCACTTACAGTAGAAATATTCTCATCATATTTATCAACTTGAAGCGCAATAACTGTTTCTGCTTTATTGGTTAGTTCTGTTCCTATATGACCTCTTGCTTTATCGCTTCCTGGGTTTTCGTGAAGAACTACGATAACATGAATGTTGTACGTTTCCGTCCATTTTAAGAGTTTTGAAGCCATATAAGTAGATTCTCCTTCATCATTTATGGAGGTGATTAAATCTCGTACACCATCAATCACAACAAATCCTAAGTCGGGAGTATTCTCAATAGCATACTCTATTAACTCAAGTCTTTCAGAGGGACTTAATTTTCTTAATCCGTATGTGTTGAGGTTTGATGGAATACCAACACCAATCTGAGTGCAGACACGTTTTACAGCCTTTTGAACGTGGTATTTAGATTGTTCAGTATCGAAGTATAGAACTTGATTAAAGTCTTCTTTAAGAGGGCTTCTGAGTTTGTTTTGAGATAGTTCTTTACCAACTGCCGCCGCAATAGCCATATTAATAAAAAATGACTTTTTACTCTTGGCTTTACCCTTTACTAAACTAAAGTTTCCAAGTGTCCCGAGAGTGTTAAATTTTTCTGAATTATCATCCCTAATTTCCCAAGCGATTTCGGGTGGCGGGATAACTTCTAAGATGTCAATTCTGTAGGTTTCTAGCTTTTTAGATAATTCGTTTGTTGATTTGTTTAATTCTAACTCAATTGAACTTTTAAAACTTTCTTTACTCATATTTGATTGCTCTTAATTAAAATGTGAGCTACAAATATTTGAAAATAGGCTTACCCGCTATGTTGTTAAATTACCCAAGCCGGGTATTTGTTATTTATTTAGAAAAATATTATTGAAGTTATTTAGTCGTTGTTCAGATTTACAATTCTTAAAGCTTTTTAGTCTGCCCTCAACTTTGAACTCGTCATAAGCTTTCTTATTTATCAGCTTCATCTCCTCAAATACTAAACACATAAACTCCTTTTCTGTACAATTATGAATCAATTTCATATCCTTTAATCTTTTAAACAAATAAGAGTAATCTGTAATAACATCAATGATATGTAATGATGTATATTTTATGAATTTATGATAAGTGTCGACGGAGACAAAAAGCTCGGGAAACGGATTTGTTTTATAGTTTGAGTCTGAAATCTTTAACAGACCCTGTTTTTCTGCTTGGTATATCGAGAATGTTAATTCTAATCTTTGAGTTCCTTCGTGCTGCGTTTTTACCTCTAAGTCTGTGTTAATACCTGAAAACCCATTTAACTTAGCTAAATTATTAAGCCTTCCTCCTTGACGACTTATATATTCTATTCCATACTTTTCTTTAAGATACTCCGATAGGTCTATTTGTAATCTTGGTGTTATAGATATGCTTTTACCTGTTAACTCTTTATATCTATTTTCTATAGGATTAAAACCAAATGAAGGAGAATTCATTGACCAATGAACAAATGTTTTATCTTGATGGTCGTCTAAGAAATTTTTAAATTCTTCAATTATACTTTTTTCGCTTCCACTTTCAAAAAAGTACTTCTTAACCTGATTATCATAATAGATTGCACCTATCCAAAAAATAGTGCGTACAGGTTTATTAAAATCAGCACAGCCATAATGAAGTACGACAGTATTTTGTCTATTTGATAAATTCATTTAATATATCTGTATTCTACAATCTATAACTTCTCTATTTAACTAATCCTTTTTCGTTTTTAAACCGTCTTTGGATTGATACGATTTAATATTAGACACTAATTTGGCGTCTAATTCAAATATAGATAAAATCATTGATTAGATAAATACAAGGATAGAGATTTAGATAAAGCTATTAAGCGTTAATCATTCTAATATAAGCCTCATAACACCCCCCAATTGCAACAATCAAAGCTGATGCTATTAATAGAAATGCCTTCCATTTTGTTAACTTTTTCATAATTAATAATTTAAACATAAATATAATGATTTTAAAAAAAGCAATTTAAACGAAGTAATTACAAATAGTTTAAGTAAAAAATAAATGTTGTAAATTGGGGGTATGAAAAAACTACTCTTACTCTCTGCATTATTAATCTTCGGTTGTAGTGGCGAGCAAGCTGATGATTCCACAAGTCCTGTTGATGTTATTACCCCTTCAAACCTTATTTTAGAAGTTAGCATTCAAGATGTTTCAGAAAGTTATCCTAATGGGGATGGTTCAGGAAACGTAATTTTTAACTCAACAGCGGATAATACAGACTATTTTGAATACAGGTTTGATAGTGGTGAGGTTATACTCTCAGAGAGCGGATATTTAGAATTCACTTTTTTAGATTATGGAACTTCAAACAAGTCAATAGACGTTTATGCATTTAATGATAATGGAAACAGCACGTTTATAGGTGATAACATTACTATTTATGTAGAAAACCCAGATGCAGTTTACACTCTTGAATTAGACTTCTCTGATGAATTCCCAGTTGGTCATAATCTTGGTTTAAATTACTATAATGATATTACCGTTGGGGTTTTAGACTATTCAGAAAATTATATAAAACTGTTGACAGCATCGGGTACTAGTTCTTATGTTTTAGAAGGAGAATCGTTAGACAACCTATCTAGCGTAATTCAAGTCGCGTCTCCTGTAGACAACACTTATTATTCAAATTATGTAGGGCTAGGACAAATAATTAAAGATGATAACGGCACAATTTATAGTGTATTTCATTCCGAACAACACGATGGAACTCAGTGCCCGGGAAACGTTCTAGGCTTTTATGCTTCCGTAGGTATGGCAACATCTTATGATAATGGTCAATCTTTTCAATTATCAAATTCAGCACTATTAGAAAACACCTATAACATTAACTATGACAATGGTCAATGTGATGGAGGCCTTGGAGAGCCATCTATAACTTTTTCAAAAGATTCTACTGAAGTTTTTGTTTATTATGTAGATCATAACAGAGACGGACGGGGTGTTAATATTTGTATGTCTAAGTTCAATGTTAATTCTAATAAAGTTCCAGATTTCGACAACCCCTATTACTTAGATTCTAACAATAACTTTACTAATGAAGTTATTCGTTCAAAAGAGGTCGTAGTTGGTGAAGGTGATTCTGATGCTATATTTCCTCACGTTACTTATAATAGCTTTAGTGACTCTTATATAATGGTATACTCTGAAAATAATTGGGGCGAATTTATAAATGGCGCTGCAAGCCCATCTGCTTCAGGAATATATTACAGACAATCAGAAGATGGTATAAACTGGGATTCTCCAGCAAGCCAGTTGATTACAGACTGGTCAATTCCTTGGAGTTTTGACAGCCATTCTTTTAGTTGGCACCCAAATTTAATTTATAATAATGAAAATCAAACAGAAGGATACTTGATATATTCTAAAGCAAATAGCCTTGAAGAGGGTCATAAAATGTGGGCAGTTAAATTTAATATTGTCGCAAATTAAACCATAGGCATATCCTCCTCTTTCAATTCAGCTACTTCTAAACCTCTTAAATAGGTTAAACTTACATTTATAGATGAATGTCCCATTGCTTTCTGTAGCTTGGTTATAGAACCAGTTCTCTTAAATATCTCTATAGCCCCAGAGTGCCTAAAAGAGTACAATGTTTGTCCTTGTTCAAGTAGGTTAGATTGTTTCTTAAAACGACTCCAAACCGTCTTAAAACAGTCTTGATTTAAAGGTTGAGGTCTTCCAGAAAAGATATTGTGATGCCGTTCTCCTTTTACAAGAATATCTCTAATATAAGATGGAACTGGAACAATTCTATTTCTGCCGGATTTGTTTCTATCTCCAGATAAATGAATGTAATTAAGGTCATCAGAAAAGTCTGACCAAGTAAGTTCTCGTATCTCACGATGAGGTCTTAAAAGACACCCATAGGTCATTAGGCAACATAGATACAGGTTAGGGTTGTGTGCTTTTATTTCTTGAAATATTTTAACAATATTTTGATAGGGTTTATGAAGTTTTGCATTGGTTTTTCTACTTTTAATATTTGTGAGTAGATTTTCCACCATTCCTTGCTGAACTGCTTCATTCATAAGAACATTTAAATGTCTTCTTATCGTGTTAAAAGAAACACCAGAGGAATACTTTTCAAGATATGTTTTTAGGTGCTTTTTAGTTAAATCATCACCCTTCATTATAATGGTAATTGCATTATAAACTCCTTTGAGCATCTTCTTATATTTCTTTGAATATGTCCCTTTGAGTTTAGTTGCTAACGCTCTTGTTAGGTAATCCTTATCAGATAATTTTCCACTTATAATCTCATTATTTCTATAAGACTCTAATAGCCCTCCATTCATGAGATAATTATAAACCTCAGCGGCTAATAGATTAGCAATAGATTTCCGTTGTTCTAAAGGGAATGAATTTGGATTTGTGTCAGAACCAATACGGCTTCCGTTATAGAGTCTGTAGCGTTTGTTTTCGATAAAGAATGAGATGAATACTTTTTGATTCGGATTTGTATTAACCTTTGGATAATTTAATTTCATTTGGCAGTTATAAGACAGTTAAACTTTGTTTATCGGTATAACTATCTGTAAGTAAGATGCTCAGCTGGTTAGAGCATCTGACTCATAATCAGAGGGTCCTTGGTTCGAGCCCAAGTGGGACCACTTTATTAAAACCTCAACAAATTGTTAATCAATTAGTTGAGGTTTTTTGTGTTTATTAACGGTACTATTAATTTAAGATTGATATACTTTTATCTTCCTTTTATTAAAATTAATTTAACAATAAAGTTGGTTTTTAGAACACATTTGCTACATTTCTTGTATTCTATGAATCTTTTTAAGGTACGAAAAACAATATATAAAGTCTGAAAAATCTGATTAATGAAGTTCATTTTAAGCTCATTGAAAACCTCTACTAATAAATCCTTATTTTACCAATGCCCTGGATCTTGAGGTCCTGAGTTTGCTTGCGCCTTTTTCGGGTTCAATATCATAAAAGTACCCAATGCAGTAAGCGTTGTATACTTTACCATTTTTTTAACTGCAGCCTTTCTACTAATACCGTCAGAAAATTGCTTGTTTTCTTTTGTTTTCATATTAGTCTATCTGTATCTTTTTAGTAAGTAATTGGTTGTTAGAGTTTAACTGTATTACATAAATTCCGCTACTTAAACCATATGTAGAAAGCGTTTCATTTGAATTGGTAAGTGCTTTTACACGCACCTCTTTTCCTAAAATAGTAAACAATTTAATGATACCTTCATTTCTTAAACCTTCTATGGTTATAAAATCATTTCCTTTTCCTTTATATACATTTACTAATGTTGTGTTTAATTTATCTTCTTCGCTAAGTACGTTTGTAGTTAAATGGATGTAAAATCTACCAGCTTCACTAATTGTGTTTAGTGTAGTTAATTCAAAGTCTTTTTCTTGTAATAAAGTTTTTGTGCCGTTTAAAGTATCCTCTAAATATATGTTGATGTCTTCTGTAAGGCTATTGTTTGCAATACGCACTCTAATTACTTGCTCTTCTTCTTGGTGTAAAACCAATGGTATTGTTGTGCTATCCATATGCACAATACCCATTGCATTTATAGAAAAATTAATTTCTTGATCTCCTTCAACTAACCTTGAAGAAATAGGCGTTGTTTGGCTAAAAGTACCAGCATCGTAACCAGGGTCTAAGCCTAAAGTTAAGCCTTCTTTAAAGTAAAATTTTGTTGTACCTATTAAAGAAGTATTGTTGTACATTTCTAAATCAAATTCATAACTTATATTTGTTGTTTTTGCTGCTATAAAGTCATCACCTCCTATGACTGTCTGCATTGCTGTTGTAAAAAGAACAGTATCTTCAATAGTGTCATCTGCAGCAATAAAAAATGCTTGCCCTGGAGTAATATATAATGGCGTGCTAGAGATTTGGTTATAAATTGTATAACCAGTTCCATCTGCATCATAGCCATAGACTGCCTCAAACGAGTCGTCTAATTTTAATGTATTTATAGTTATAAAGTTATTAGTAGCATGTGCCTCTATGTTTCCATTAATATAAGAAGGAAATGGGTTTGCTACCAGGTTCCAACGCCTACCAACATCTGAATTAGCTGTATCATTATTTTGAATCGGAATTGTTTGGTTTTCAGTTGCAACAGTTCCTGTAAATACAAGTGTACCGCCACTTGTCGTTGCCATTTGGTAGCCTTGCCCTAAATTTAAACTACCTGTAGTTGCAGTGGTTGCGTTGGTCCAGGTATCTGAAAAATTATCATAAGAACCTACTGCGTATAAACTCCCGTTTCTAGCGATAGCGGATGCGTTATTAGTTTCCGTTATAAAAGAATTAATAGTAAGCCCAGATACAGGAGACCCTATTAAATCCCACTCACCAGTACCTACTTGGTTTACATATCTATTATAAATAATATTCCCTGTAGCGGTGCCGCTAACAATTATAGAAGAAAACTCATCTGAATCTGAATTTAAAGTAACCGTACCGCTATTGAAAAAGTTACCAGATACTTTAATATAACTTGTTTTTCCTATGGTAATGCTACTACCAGATTTTATAGTTAAGTCTTGGCCACTAACTAATATAGGTAGTAATAAAAAAAGTATAAATAGTTTTTTCATACTATAAATTTACTTAGTAAAATAAGTGAAATTATTAGTATTCGTCTAGACCCCTTTAACTATAGACTAAAGGTAAGATTTGTTAAGACGAGCTGTTGTAAGCCTAAATACTTTATTAATTCTTGGCGTTTTAATCTCCTTATCGGAGTAACATATTTTTTCATTAAAACGCTATTGTCTCAACAAGTATAAGCCCTATACCTTTGTAAGGTTTGTGCCGTTAAGGCCAATTTTTATTGGCCTTAACACTCTTTATAGGTTTGTTATTCATACCTATATTTCTTACTTCGTTTATAAGAATACAGAGATAGTTTTTAATAGTACTGTACTACTAAGCTCTTTAGCAAGAAGAGTTTAACCTACTTATTATTTTGATACATATAAAAATAATAATGTAATATTTTACCAGTTGGTATCTTCTATTTTTGGTGGTTCCAAAAACTATAATTTTCTCATTTTTATGAAAGAAATAAAACATAAGAATAGTTTCTTAATAATTATTTTAATTAAATTTTCTGTAAAAGCTCAAAATAATAGTAGTACTTTTTTGATACGATCTACTCTGAGTGCTTCAGGTTCCTCAGAAATAGTTACGTTCGATAATTTAAATTTTATAGGAATGCATTTCTTTACAATCAATACTAGTTTTTTGTTTAGAGGCGTTTCTATTATTCTACTTATTGTTTGTTAATCTGCTAACATATTTCCCAATTACATCGAACTCTAAATTAACGGTATCATTTAATGCTAAATTCTTAAAAGAAGTATTGTTGTAGGTGTAAGGTATAATTGCAACACTAAAAGAAGTGTCTGTAGAATTTATTACGGTTAAACTCACACCATTTACGGTTATAGATCCTTTTTCTATTGTAATATTATTTTGTTCTGAATAGTAGGTAAACGTAAAAACAGTACTTCCGTTTTGATTTTCAATAGCTGTACAGGTTCCAGTTTCGTCCACATGTCCTTGTACAATGTGTCCATCAAGTCTATCTCCAAGTTTCATTCCACGTTCTAAGTTTACAAAAGAATTTATTTGAAAACTCCCAACAGTTGTTTTATCTAAAGTTTCTTTTATTGCTGTTACATTATATTCATCATCCTTAATGCCAACTACCGTCAAACAAACACCATTATGAGCAATACTCTGGTCTATCTTTAACTCACTAGTAATAGTGCTTTTAATTGTTAAGTGAAGATTTTCTTGT
>Ga0307995_1001879_pt1 | contig 12693 bp, 8 predicted proteins | sample EllFjometagen262_FD_203132 | JGI IMG/M metagenome (GOLD analysis project Ga0307995, IMG submission 203132) | Marine microbial communities from Ellis Fjord, Antarctic Ocean - #262 | ecosystem: Environmental > Aquatic > Marine > Unclassified | place: Southern Ocean | collected 2014-11-02
TGGATTTTCTTAGTTAAAACTAAATCTCCACTCTCCTGTACTACTGCACAACTAGAAAGTAAAGTTACCAACAGGCAAAGATATAGTCGTTGAGTTACCATCACTGTCCGTTATAGTTAAAGTTATTATTCCGTTTTCTACTTTGTAGACAATTGTATTGCCTTCTAAAGTTAGTGTACCAAAGTCAGAAGGAGTCTCACCAAACAAGTTCTCTACTAACTGTCTTGATAGCTGTGAGTATATACGTGATTCCAAGTTACGAATGAAACGAGCAAGGGTTGTATTCTCTTTGTCTCTTTCTATCTGGTCTTGTAAAGCTTTTATCTCTGCAGCAAGGGCTTGTTTTCTATTGAACTCTTGATTCTGTATAGTAAGGTAATGTGAGCTAGTATTAATACCACTAAAGCTAGGACTCTTAAACTTAAAGACTATCTCATCTGCTAAACTATTAACAGATAAGAACATAACTAACATACACCAAAAAGTTATACAGAACTTACAGTTCCTTTCAGACTTTTTACTTTTAAATGTTGGTTTTAATTTAATCTTTACGTTCATCTTCCCTATCCGCTTTCGCTATTTTTCCTATATCTATTAAGTTGGGTACTCCTAGTAATGTTTTCAAGAGTACATCTTGTCTAATGCTTTGATTATCTAAAGCTCTTACCCTGTCAATCAAGGCTACTATAATACCGTATTGACTATCTAGTTTTGTAGATACTCTTTCTTCCATAGTATCTAAAGCTGTTTGAACCTTCTCATCTAAAGTATCTAGTTTAGTTTCCATGCCATCAATGATTCTATTGATAAGCTTCCATACAAACATACCTAGTCCTAAAGCTGCTGCAATAGGAAAGCCTAGTTCTGTTATGACTGATACTACATCCATTAGTCTTTCTGAGTGTGCGAAGCTCCAAAGTAAAACGATATAACAGCACTTGCTAAACCACCAAGGTATCCAAGTACTAAGTTTATAAGGGCTTCAGAGTTCTGTTCAGGTGGTTGTAGTGTTACTAAAAATATATATCCCATAAATCCGCCTACTACTACAACACCTATGATACGAGCTGTCCAGTCTTTACTGAACTTACCTCTAGCATCTTGTTTGTCTGCTGTCTCTAAAGAGAATACATCTACTTCAAGCTCTTTCATTTGCACTTCAAAAGCTTGTTCAGCTTTTTTAAGTTCTAGCATTTGTTCTGGAGTTGCATCTGCTATAGCTTTCTCTATAGCCTTTGGAGTATTAGGAACACCTAACACTTCTGATATCATGTTAGCTGCCATTCCTCCCATTGGTCCACCCAAGGCAGTACCTAATGTAGGTGCAACAGCTCCAATTATGTTTTTTAATAATGCTTTCATTTCAGGCTCCTAGTACCATGTCTTGTAATTCTTTACTACGTCTACCAACTTGACCATACCATCTACTGTCTTCCATTTGTACAGCCATCTCTTTCCAGTTGTGTTCTTTACAAGCTTTTAACATGTTACGAAACTTTCCAAGTCTTGAACCGCCTAAGTTAAAACACATATTAACTAATACTCTCTGTATAACTTCTGGAAGTTCTTCCCAATCTTCATGGCTACCAAAAACATGTATAGCTTCCTTGTAATGTTTATTAAAGTCATCTTCATAATACATATCTACAACCTCTTGAGATACAGAAGTACCCACTACCCAGTCATATTCAGGGTCATTAGGTTGACACAAGTGTCCTATCCCTAGAGTTTTATAGCCTAGACTATCCTCATATATTTTAAGGACTTCGCCTTCGTGTCTTTTAACTTGTTCTTTACATAGTTCTATGTTCATAGTACTTTCCTTATTTATTTATTTTTACTTCTTCTGTATATTTTTCAAAACTTTTACGCAACTCTGGTAAACTTTTCATTATATCTTTAGTTATTTTATCGGGGTATTTAATATTAAATTTTGAAACTCTATTAAATATTTCTTTTTTTAAAAAATCATCATTTAATTTTCCACCTGCTGACGTATGTTCGTAAGACTCTGCTACAGCTTCGTTAATTACATTTCTTAATTGCTTTCCTCTTGAACCACTAACTTTAGGAGCTTTTAAATTTAATGTTTCATCTTTATAAAAAGTGTCTAGCCACCCACTTTTTTCAGCTGACCTGTGAAACAACTCATGTACTTGGGTGCTTTCTGTATTTTTATCTATGTGCTCTGAAACGTCTTTATACTTAACAATATCTGTGCTAGGATTATAAGTTCCTGCTTTTAAATCTGGAATACTATCTTGTCCTTTTATTCCTATTTGTTTTGTAGACAAAACTTGTCCACTTCCTTCAGGTGGAAAAGGCATTAATCCAAATTTATCTATAGCTTCTACGCCTGTTGTTTTTATAAAACGAGGGTCTTTGTATCCTCTTCCTGATAAAGAACTCATTTGAGCCTCTTTAGAAACTAACTTAGAATTTGATATTAAAGTTTCTAGCTTTTGAATTTCACTTTTGTATTCAACTATACTTGGCATTTCTTTATTAAAAGAGCCTTCTCCTTCTAAAGATATTATTTCAGAAGCTCCACCTTGATTAAAACCTAATCTAGTTTCTTCATAAGTCTGTCCAGTTACAGGGTTTATTCTATCTTCAGGGTTTTCTTCAACATTAGGAACTAACCCACCTGTTTTATACTCATCTCTTAATTCTTTAAATGTTTCTGCAGCAGTTGCTTTATAATTTTCAGGGTCATATAATATTTTTATATTACTAAGCTCTCCGTCTATAGAATTTATATCTTGTTTTAATTTTTCATACACAGATGGACCAGCAGTTTCTTTTATTCTTTCTTTCATTGCTTTAGTTAAACCTAAAGGTTTATATTTACTACTGTGTAGTAAACTTATCCTGTCTTTAGAACTATATCCAGAATCTTTTAATAATTTATTTATGTCTATTTTAAAAGTTTTACCTGATTTTAATAATTTAGAAGCTTTAGCATAAGACTTAGCATACTCTCTGTTTTCGTCAAGGTAGTTATTAATAAATACATCTGAATCAAAATCTGGAGTTATAGCATTATACAATCTATTTCTTCTAAATCCTTTATCTTTATTGTACTCTCTAGCTTTAAATGTAAAAACATTTTCTACGTATTCTTTATTAAAAGGTTGAACTCCCCAACCTGTTAAGAATTTTATAGCTTGGTCAACAGGATAAATATCTTGGTCAAAATTAGTTTGGTCTTTATTTAATGTTTTTACCCAATCTATTCCTCTGTCTATTGAACCGGGTAATACAGTTTTAAATAAATTAGCCATTAAAATGTTAAGATTTTTTTGGTTAAACCTATTTTCTAATTTACTACCTGAGTTATCATACTGTTCAACTCTATTAAAAGGATTTCTCATTAATCTTTTTTCATCAGTCATTCCGTCTGACAAAAAGTAATTACTTAATTGTTCTTGTATTAAAGATTCTCCTATAAACGGAGTAGCCATTTCATTTACCAGTGTTGTTAAAATATCTTTAGACAACACATCTTCATTAAGATTATTAGTATTTAAAATTTTATTACTTATAACTTGAAAAGGTTTTTTAGGAAAATCGTAAGCGTCCCAAGAACTAATATTTGCTACGGCTGGTGTGCCATCTTCTTTAACAGTAATAAATAAATTAGCATTTTGCATATAGTCAGGCAACATATCTCTCATAGCATCTACTACATCTGTTGTCACACCATACGCTGCTTTAGTTCCTACTTCCATAGCTTTACCACCTACTCCAGCCATAGTTGTGAAAGCAGCCAAACGTAGTGTTCCCCTGTTTCTTATTATTTTACCTGCGTCATCAGCTCCTTCTTTAATTAATTGTTTGCCTGTATTTATTTCTTTAAAAGACCTCATTAGACTTCCTTGAGAAATTCTAACTGACTCAGACATAAACGAAAAGAATGTACCAACAAAAGGAACTCTTCTTAAATCTTTTAAAATTTCAGGAACCATATCATAATTGGGTAATGTAGTTCTAACTATAAGGGCTGATTCGTCTTTTAATTCTTCTGCAGTTTGACGATATTTATTAAATTGATTTCCCGTTGGTAATGCTTTTTGAAAATCATTTAACCAAATTTGTTCAGACTCATACATGTTAATTTTGTAAAAATCATCTGTTCCTACATAAAAATTTTGTGCTCCTCTAGCTACTTTTTTTAAACCTGCTTTATCAAAAGCCCAATCAAGTTTACCTATAATAAAACCCTTTTGAACTTTTGCATTATCTTTAGCTAATCCTTGTAAATCTCTAGTTACTGTTCCTTTGTTTAAAAGACCTCTGCCTGATAATTCTTCATGATATTCTTGTGCGTCTTTATCTCTTCTAGTTTTAGCTCTTAAAACTTTAATAATATTCCATCCTTTAGTAGGACTTAATGTATTAACTCCATTAGCTAATGACATGTGATTACCACCTATAACATTTTTAAAATGCGTAGCATGAGAGTATACAGTTTTAGCTGCTTGTGATAAACCTTTAAGTAATAAAGTAGTTCTATACGCCCAACCAACTCCACCTTTAATACTAAATTCATTGTTCTGCAATAACTCTTCACCAAACTTTTGATGGTTAGAAAAGTATTCTTTCATTTCAGGAGTAGTATAAGTCTTGCTAAGTTTACCGTAGCCCTCTCCTATTTCTTCTGTAAATGCTCCTGAAGGTTTACTTTTAAAATAAATCTCAGAACCATCTTCAAATGCTTCATCATAAAATTTTGTATCTTCAACAAATTTAGATAACTTAGTTGCTGAAAATATTAAAGATTGTATAGGGTCTTCTATTTCTCCTAATAAATTAGCTATAGGTTTAGGTATTACTTTTCTACCGTTTAAAATTTGTTTTTTAATTTTATCAAAAGAATCTAAATTAACTCTAAAAGAATCACTAGTTCTATTTACATCTAAAATTCTATTTAATTCTGTTTCAACATCAGTAAATAACTGAGCTTCACTAAGCGTTGGGTTTTCTTTTTGTATTTGTTCTCTTAAGTATATTCTTGCTTCGTTTTTAACATCTTTTGTAGGAACATACCCAGTATCTTCATAAAGTTTATAAGACTTTCTTACATAAAAACCTAAACTATCAGTGTATATTTTTGTCTGTGCATTAGTTAACGAGCCAGTTTCTAACATTAATTCACTAAGGTCATCTTGTAATCTTCTAGCTGTTCTAATATCATCCCACATTTCTTTAGGGAAATTCTTTTGCAGTTCTTTTTCAAAAGTTGGCTTTTGTCTTTTACCAACTGATATGCCACGTTTACTACCAACAATAGTAGGAGTTCTAAAATCTGTATACAAAACATCACTAAGTTTTTGTAAAAAAATGTCTTTGTTTTCTTTTCTATTACTGCCAAACCATTTACCATCACTTACTTTTTTAACTAAATCATCTAAAGAAGCTTCTAAATTATACGCAATATTATTAATATTGTCTGTCCATTTTTCTTTTATGTTTTCTGTTTTTAAATATTTTTCATTTAATTTTCTACCTCTACCACCTTTTGTCGTAGTTAATTTAGTTCTAAAATTTTCTAATTTTCTTAGTATAGGACTAGAACTAAATTGTAAATTAATATCAGATATCCACTTAGTATATTTACTAGGTTTTATAGCCTCAATATCTCCCATGTCTACTAACTTACCATCTATTACATCCTTTTGTCTGTATTCTAAAGTAGCTTTAAGTTGTGCAGCATCTGTATTTTTATAGTCAAGTTTAGACATAAAGTTTTCTATTCCTTCCTTTCCTAAAGCACTTACTTTATCTAACTGATTTCTAAAAGCAGTTACAAATTTTTCTGATGCTTCTGTCTCTTTTAAATATTTACCACCTTTAAACATTCCTCCTACGGCAGCCATGCCTGTGCCTATAAAAATTCCTTCGCCTAATAAATCTATTCTATTTTGTAGTTGTGTTTTTGTTTGTCTGTCTGCTAAAAGATATTGTCTTATTTCTTCGTAGTACCCATCACCCTCAGACAATGAACCAGCTATCATTTCTCCTAACTGTTCTTCATAAGGATTAAAACCTATTTGACTTCCTACAGCACCTGCTGAAGCTTGTTTAGCTGTGTAAGAAGCTGCTCTACCTAGTTTTGTTGTAGCTGCTGGTATACTTGCACCTAAGCCTAATTTTTTCATACCGTATTTAATAGGGGCTGCAAATTTGTTAGCTCCAAATACACCAGCAACTATACCACCACCCATTCTAGCTAGTTGTCCCGGTGTACTTTCTGGTTGAGTAATATTAGCTGTTGCATATCCTCCAGCTTCTTCTTCGCCTCTTTGAGTCATTGTAACATTTTCAGAGCCAACCATATAACCAAGGTAATCTTCAAAAGATTCTTCTTGTTTTTCTATTGTTTCTAGACTAGGTTTAGTTATCATTCTACTAAGTTCAAGTACTTCTCTAGGTACAGTAAGAAGACTACCAGCTACTATACGTTTAAATTCTTGTTCTTTACCAAGTGTTTTAGCTAGTTTACCCGGTATTGAGTAGCCATATAACTTGTCAAGAAGACCAGTTTCTTCACCAAATTTTTTATCAGGATTAAACATTAGTTACTATTTTTACTAGAGAAACCACCTTGTCTACCGTCTGCTTTAGAAGGCATAGGAGAGTTACCTGTTATTGCATCTGCAAAATTTAAAATTCCTATATAAGTTTGTTTTTGGTATTCAGATATTGCTTGTGCAAAAGGTTTACCACCTTCTTCGTTAGCTGCAAATTTAAAAGTAGATACAATTTCAGGGTCTATTGAAGCTTGTATAGACGTATTAAGAGCCATTAATTCAATTTTACCCACACCGGCATCTCTTATTACATTTTCTAAATATTTAATAGTTTCTTTATTTTCATCTTTTCCCTCAGCTATTAAATCTTTTAACATAAACACATTACTTCTAAGTTCATTAATTTCTTTATTGCCTTGATTAGTTTGAATATCAACATAGTTTGTTTTTCTTAGTACATAATTTCCGTGTTCTGGTGTACCTATTGTTGGTATTGTTTTTAGATTTTTTTCAAGTAAATATCTATCGTTAAAATCATTACCAGCTTTAATTCTTTTTTCTTTTAAAGGATTAAAATCAGCTGACAAACTAATTATTTCAGCCTGTAATTCATTTCTGGTATAATCTTTACTAGTTAAATTTTTAACTAAATAATTTTTTTGTTCTTGAGACACCCCTTGTAATTCTAAAATATTAATTTTAGTTTCATCTAAATTCATTTTTATCTGAGTAGTATCAAACTTTTCTTTACCTTTTCTATATGTTTCAATAACTGAAGTTCCTGTAATAGCATCAGGCTCTACTAGATAACCATAAGTATTTCTGTTTGCTTCTGCAACAGTAATTTTTTTATCTTTTTCTTCATTTTTAAATCTGTTTGTAAGTCTATCCCAACCATTGTGAACAATACTTAAATTTTTAGGAGCAACAATTCTTTTAGATTCTTCAGTATAATAATCTTCAAAAGGTTTAAAGAAAGTTTCTTTAGTCATATAATTTTTTGAATTTATATTTCCAGTCTTAAGTTTTTTATTATGTATTTCTTCATACTTTTTTTGTAAATCTTCTATTTCTTGATTTTTAATTTTTTGAGCTGCTTCCCCTGCTCCTTTAGTATCTGTATCATAGTTAGGGTTTGTTGTGCCCCACTTAGTTTCTGCTTTTTTATAAAAAAATTGATTGTCTTCTTGAAAGGCTCTATCATCAGTAATTAAGTTATTGTAAGCATTCCATTTCTGAGTTAAACCAGCTTGTTCAAAAACTTTTTTATCAGCACTTTCTTGTAAATTGTTTATAGCACTGTTTTGCATTTTACTCTGAAACATGTCTACACCAAAAGCAAACAACGAAGCTTTCAAAGCTCTCTTATTACTTTTACCACTACCTGAAAAATAACTTGTAGCGTAATCTTTATAGCTTAAGCCTCTGTCACTATCTTTAGATAAAATACCACTTAATAAATCTTTTCTGTTTGCCATTCTATACCTCTTTAGCTAATAAACTATTGTTGTTTTGTTCTGTACTTTGTTCTACTTTTTCTAATATGCTAGGTGCTATATCTGTTTGTTCTATTATTTTTCTAACATCTGTAGGTACTGATTGTGGGCTAACTCTTTGAGCTGCTTGTTTTCTTATATTTTCTAGTGAGCCTATTTCTTTTTCTATTCTTGAAACAGCTTCCTCACCCATTATTTCTTCTTCATTAACATCATCATCACCTGCTTCTACTACAAAATCTATTTCTGCTTTTTCTGCTAGTGCCATAATCATATACATAACTGGTTCCATTAATAAAGTCATCAAATCAGGATTCCATTTACCTTCTGTAAAACCACTATACAGTGTTATCGAAGCAATGTCAATAACACCTACTCCATTACTTAAAGATAGTAAAATACCTGCTGTTGTTTCTGGGACTGTTAAAGCTTCAAAAACATAAAGCATAGCTTCTTTAGAGTTAGTAAATTCAGGGGCTTTCTCCCATCCGTAAGGTTCTTCAGGAGAGTTTGTAAGACTTTGTCCGGGAAGAGCTTTACCTCTTTCCATATTACCTTGCATAAACTGTGCTGCTTTTTCTGATACTGCCATTGTTTTATCCTAGTTGTAGTGGTGAAGGCATAGGTAACGGTTGATAAAGACTTCTTAAGTAATCAGGTGTGCCTGTGCCGTATAGTGTTTGATTAGAAAGGTCTGCAAAAGTTCTTACACCAGCAAGACCTGAGTTTTGTAATTGAGGACCAACTGATTGCATGTAAGCATTTTGAGCTATTTCATTTATAGGTTGTCCCATTACTTGTCCTCCCATTCTTTGTCCTGTTTGTTCTTCAGCTAATGCATTATTTACATAACCTGTAGCTCCTGCTTGTAAAGTATCAGGAATAAAATCTGGACCTGTTGCATAATCAATAGCTGAAGCTGCTGTATTTTGTATAGCACCTCTAGTTACTCCTAACGGGTCACTAGCAAATCTTTTAATTTGGTCAAAGCCAGTTGCGTCTGGTCCTAAAGTTCCGAACCTTGATGGGTCGGATGTTGTTTTTGCAATGTTTCCCATTCCTTGTGTCGGGTCTCTAGGTGTCACACTTCCTTTAACATTAAAATCTTTATTCATTTCTAAAAAGTCTGCATCAGTAAAGTCTATAGGTTGTGCTGATAAGTTTGCAGTAACCTCTGCTGTTGTCTGACTAAGTAAAGTAGGGTCGTTAGCAGCAGTAGATACAGCGTCAGTAAGAGTCGTACTAAGCGTTGAAGCACTTGTTCCAGCTTGTACAGCACTTTCTTGTGCACCCATAAATACATTTAATTTATCAGCGTTAGTAGGTGCAGTACTTAACATTGTATTTAAATTATTAACAGTACCACTACCTGCACTAACTGTTGTGTTTAAAGCATTAGTCATATTTGCACTTGAAGCACCTGCTGTACCGGCAGTAAAAGCCGAACCACTTTGCAAGGCTGCTAAAGATTCTCCACTAGCAGTTACAGCCATCTGTGTAGCTTGTGCTCCTGTTCTAGCAGTCATAGCAGCTTCAGCAATTGCTCCACTTTCTGCGGCTACTGTAGCCCCTAGTTCAGCAGCTTGTGCTCCTTGACTTGCTGCAGTTGTCGCAGTTCCAAACGTACTTGAAGCCCATCCTGATAAAGCTTTTGCAGCAGCACCCATCATAAAGTAAAGACCAACCATTCCTACTATACTTCCTAGTTTAGTACCAAATACTTTCTTTAACTTTTTGCTTACTTTTCTTCCTACTTTTCTTAAAAATCCCATATTGTTTTCCTTTCTTTATTTTTCATCTGTTCTGCCTTTACCTGCATTGCCATAACCACCAGAACCTTTATAACCTGCTGAAAAAGAGTTACCTAGTGTAGCCACTAATGTTTCTAAATAGTTATCATATGTTTTACCTGCTTCACCTTCGTTAGCTATAGCTGTAGATATTATTTGAGCTTTTCTGTTTTCTTCGTTTTCACCAGCTTTAAAATCAAAGTCTGCTTGGTCTCGTAGTTCTTGCCATAAGAAAGACTGTGACTGCATTGTCATACCATAAGCATTTTGTGAGTTCTGCATGTTTATTTGATTTTGAGCAGCTGTGTTAATTGTATTAGACTGTCTTCTCCATTGAACATTAGAAGCTTCAACAGCTGCTGAGTTCTGTGCGTTCCAGTTATTCCTTGCAAAGTCTTGTTGAGAATTAAACTGGTCTGTCTGTGTTACAAGCTGTGCATTAAACTTTTCAACATCAGCATCTCTACCAGCTCTTCTAGCTTCTGCAGCATTGTTTTGAGAAGCATTAAACTGTCCCATAGCATTAGTCTGTGAAGTATTATATTGTTCCATCTGTGACCCTAAGTTAGCCATAAACTGATTGGTTTGGTTTTCACTAGCTGAGTTAAATTGTTTAGCAGCATTTTCAGAAGACTGGTTAGATAACAATCTTTGTTGTTCTTGTTGTGACTTCATCATATTAGCTTGTTGTTGAGCACTCATATTAGCTGTGTCCATCTGTAAGAAAGACTTTGCATTTGTTATTGCTATCTTAGTTCTTTGGTCTGCTGTAGCTAAATCCATAGAAGCCATAGCTGTTGCATTTTGCATAATAGTTTGTTGTTCTGCATTCATGTTTGTAAGAGATACAGTTTGCATAAACTTGCTGTTAGCTAAAGACCTTTGTTGGTCAGCACTAAATTGAGACATATCCATATTAGCATTAACACTAGCGTTTTGCATTGCTGTTTGTTGGTCAACATTAAGCTGTGCAAGACCCATTTGATTTGCTAATTGAGCTTGTAACTGATTAGACTGCATAGTCTTATTAAGATTTGAAAGCTCTGTCTTTTGTGCAGCATTTAAATTTTCTGACCCTGCTTGATTCTTAGCAGATAAATTAGCCAGTCTCATTTGTTGGTCACTACTTAAATTAGCCAACTCCATTTGTTGTTTAAAACCAGCATTTTTAGATAAGAAATCTGCAGAAATTTGCATGTCTGCCATTTGTTCTTGATTAACTGCAGACTGGTCAGCACCTTCAGCATTTGCTTCTATTTGAAGCTCTGCCATATTTACTTGTTGCTCATTGCCTAAGTTTTGCATGTTAGCTTGTTGAGCCATCTGAGCATTACTTACAGCAGCTTGTTGTTGGTTCTGTAAGTTTTGTGTTCTTGTTTGCTGTTGCATCTGTGCAGAAGTCATTACAGCATCTTGTGTAAATTGACTTTGCATTGTCTTCATTTGTTGAGACATCTGTGCAGTTTGACTTGCAGCACCTTGACGATTAGATAAGTTTTGTAATCTTAATTGTTGTTCTTGTGTAGACTGTTGTAAATTAGCTTGTTGTTCGTTACTTAAGTTTTGAGCTGCTCTAGTTTGTAAAGCTTGTGCATTACTTTGAGCCATAGGCATAGCACTTTGAATAATAGCATTGAATAAAGAATCTCTACCTACAGTAGAAACACTTATTCCTCTTGCAGCCATTCCTTGATTAACAGCGTCTACAGCTGGTCTAGCCCATGCAGGTATTGTACCATCTTCCATGCCAACTAATAAGTTATCCATTTGTGAAGATACTAAAGCTTCTGTGGGTAGTGCAGCAATAGCAGCATTAACTTCTACAGGGTTCTCATCTACTTGAGCAATCATAACTGCTGGGTCTTCTACAATAGAAGCAGCAATATCAGGTGGTAAATTACCTACTTCTGCTATCATTTCTGCAGCAGCACCTTTAGCTTCTGTACCTGTTATTTTTCTTTGTTTATAAACTTCATAACCTACTTTACCAATAATTTCTGCAGCCTGTCCATCTGTAGCTGATATGCCTGTTATAGCTTCACGACTTTTTGCTTCAGCGTCTGGAGTTTCTGATACAATAGCACCAATGCCTGTTTGCTCTTTAGTAAAAGCACCTGAAGATAAAACACCTTGTACATCTTCAGCCTTAGCACCGTCTGCAATACTTTGTGATATTCTTGCAGCTTCTACTGGGTCTCTGTCTGCTATTTCTTTAACTTTAGCAAGAGACTCAGGAGATAAATTACCTATAGCAGCTTGTACTTCAGGTGAATCACTTATAGTAGAGGCTACGAATGTAGCTGCCTCTACTTGTTCAGGAGTTTTAGCAATAGAAACACCACTTGTTGAAACTGTTTCTTCTGTAATACCTTCTGCTTCTTTTGCAGTAGCAGTAGTGTCTCCTTTCATGCCTTCAGCTACAGCAAACTGTGCTTTTATTTCGTTGCCTAATTTATCTTTTCCAACTTTTACAGCTGGTTTTGCTTTAGCAGCACCCGGTACTGTTCCTTGTGTAGCAGCTTCTATTTGTTCTGCTGTTCTTGCTATCCTATCTGTTCTTTCTTGAGACGCTGTTGTTACTACGCCCTCTGATGAAGGTATACCAACATCCATCTGAGCAGTACCCGGTGTAGGAGCAGGAGTAGGTGCAGGAGTAGGTGCAGGAGTAGGTGCAGGAGTAGGACTAGGCGTTGGAGCAGGAGTCGGTGCAGGTGTTGGTGCAGGTGTAGGAGCAGGAGTCGGTGCTGGTTCTTCTCTACGGGGATTTTTAGGAGGTACAGATATTACATCATCTCTAGGGTCTTGTTCTGGTGGTAGTTTTTTCATAATAGGTTCCTGTATAGGGGCTGGCGTTGGTGCCGGTGTTGGTGCAGG
>Ga0307995_1001882_pt1 | contig 12688 bp, 9 predicted proteins | sample EllFjometagen262_FD_203132 | JGI IMG/M metagenome (GOLD analysis project Ga0307995, IMG submission 203132) | Marine microbial communities from Ellis Fjord, Antarctic Ocean - #262 | ecosystem: Environmental > Aquatic > Marine > Unclassified | place: Southern Ocean | collected 2014-11-02
AAAAATCAAGGCAGGCAAAGCAGCCACTGATCCTGACATATTGCGAGCGCATTACAGTTTTGCAGACGCCGACGACCAAGCTGGTCTCAAAGGTATTATTAAGCTCAGTGAGCTATGTGAGCCAGATATTGTCGTGATTACCGGCACCGTTCCTCACGAACGCCGTCATGCTTACTGGAGGCTTTCTGAGGCGTGTACTGATTTGAAACTATGGCGCTCCAAACAGTCGAATATAGCAACCCTATTTGCAACCGACAGCAGGGTAATTAATCCGTCACGGATCATGCGCGTTGCGGGAACCGTCAGTTATCCAAATACGGACAAACAAACGCGTGGATATATCTCTGAGTTGGTCACTATGAAAGAGAAGGTTAACGGATGTCATTAAAACGCATTGAAGATTGGGATGATATTCTAGAACCGCTGCAGTTGCCATTAAACAAATCAGCTGAACCTTTTAAGACGCTCGACCGCGTCGCCACTTCTGAAGCAGCCTTAAACGGAGAAAACTGGCACGACAATGTGCTTAAGCTGGTAGCTAGTTGGGTGGCAACGGGGCAAACTGATTATGAAATTCTAACAAAGGCTGAGCACTATACTTTATCAGGATACACGATCGATCAAACCAAAGACGACATTCAAAGAATGGTTGATAGCGCAAGGCAGAAAGGCTTCGCAAAATCAGGAGAAATCCTGCAGCAAAGTTCGTATATGTACCATCATAATCAAATCTATTTAATGAAAGATTCACGTTCTGGACCAAAAGAAATCAGGCTCACTAATTTCCATGCCGAGATTATTTACGAAACCACACTCACAAATGGGATCGACAACTCCAAAATATTTACAGTTGAGGGCGTTCTTCACAATGGAACGCCACTAAGTAAGTTTGATGTAGAGGCAAATGCATTTGATAAATTAGAATGGTTACCAACTAATTGGGGTGCAAAAGCGCAGGTTACAGTGGGCTCAATGTATAAAGCACATGTAGTTGCCTCAATTAAAGAAAGATCAAATCCGATAGAACGGACTGTTTTTATCCACACTGGATGGATAGATAAAAACGGTAAGTTTTGCTACCTCACCAACCGTGGTGGCATAAGCGCCGCTGGCCTTAATGAAGAAATTGAAACTGAATTACAGGGATCACTTTCGGACTATGACTTGCCTGCTCCTAATGAGAATGGTGCCGAAAAGCTTTTAGAAATCCTACAACACTTTTTTAAACTCGTAGATGATGGAACTGGCTTGCTCCTCGTTGGTGCGGCCTTTCGCGCCACTCTTTCAGAGTTTAAAAAATGCACTGTAAGCGTCTTTCTGCAAGGCACAACGGGAACCTTCAAAACAGCTATTTCTGGTTGCATACAGGCATTTTATGGAAAAGAGTTTAACGGATCACATCTTCCTGAAAACTGGAGTTCAACCGGTAATGCAATAGAAAAAAAAGCGTTCCTTTGCAAAGATGCGGTGTTCACGATTGATGACTTTGTAGCCCGTGGTACACCTTCTGAGGTTTCTCGATCACACAAAGACGCGGAACGTGTTTTTCGCGCGCAAGGAAATCAATCTGGGCGAGACCGGTTAACATCTACAACGGAAGTTAGAGGAGCCTACATTCCGAGAGGATTGATTTTGGCAACAGGCGAAGACATTCCCAATGGGCACTCCCTACAAGCGCGTTGTGTGATTTTAAGTATCAAAAAAGGAGCCACAAACACTGATACACTCACGGCTCTTCAGGAATTAGCAAAACAGGAAAGTCTGGCCCAATTAATGTCAAATTTTTTAAGTTGGAGCGCTGATCAGGCTGATCACAATAAAATCAAAAGCCTTATAACTGCAGCTCACGACGATTGTATTAAAGAGCTCCCCACTTCTGGCCATACAAGAATGCGAGATAATCTGGCCTCATTAACCTCCGGTATTTGGCTTTTACTGCAATTTGGCAAGGAACGCGGTGATATTTCAGATGAAGAAATACAGAAGTTCAAGGCGGCCACCTTGAATGCGGCGACCAAAGTCGCAGAATTCCAAATGAGCGTTGATCAAGAAGCCTCAGAAGCAGATCGCTTTATAGAATATCTTCGCTCCTCTATCGCTATGGGTGCTGCTCATTTAGCGAATAAATATGGTGCATGCCCTGCTGCTCCCAGTACTTGGGGATGGAAAACAACTGGTACGCCAGACAATGAAGCAACTTATGGGCAAGGCGCAAAAATTGGTTGGATTGTTGGAAAGGAAATATATCTTGATATGAAAGCGGCTTTGAGTGTGATCAAAACATTGTCTACACGCCTTGGAAATCATTTGGGTAGTTCTGAACTCGCAATAAAAAAGGCTCTCTTCGAGGCTGGAATGTTAGCAAAAGAAGGTGAGGGCCGATACACAAAAAAAGTGAGTGTAGAGGGACGGCGCGAAAATGTTACATGCATTCAAGTTAGTCTCTTAATGGATATTGAAGAAATTGAGAGAGAGCCGTCCGAGGATGATGAACCTCTTGAAGACAACTTACCATTCTGATGTCCCACTGTCCCGTTTGTCCCAGTATATAATAGGCCCCCCAAAAAAATATTCATCTTTTTTACTTATCAATACATAACAACTTTATAAGAGGTATATAATAATATTGGGACAGTGGGACACTTCAACTTAACTATATGATTTATATGGGATATTAGCTGTCCCAGTTGCAATATCGTACTGGGACAATTGGGACACAACACCATATTTGGGAATGACCTATTGCGCGGAGGTTAAATAGCATCGTTCGCAAACCGCAGTTCTTTATTTGCGTTCCACAGCTCCTTACATAGGCTTTGACGTCTTTATAGTAGGGCTTTTCTTAGTTTAAGATTATTGTTCTCGGTAGGTAACAAGATATAGTGTTTTCACTCTCTTAGAGTTTGCCCCAATCTTTGCGCCAGTTCTTCTCCAAATGCCCGTAGTCAACGAACCAGGATTCTAACTCCTTGAGTTCATTTTGTATCTTGCGTCTTTTCTCAGCTATTTGTTTGGCCTTTTCACGCTCAGCTTTTGTAAATCTTCCATGCTTAATTTTAGATTCGACGAGGCGTTTAAGACCGTCCTTGGTTCTAGGCCCTGTGCTAGCGCCGCCATGTAGTCTACATCGACCCACTGGTAATTTAGCGGGTCTTTGACATAGTGTACCTCTTCTGGTTTTTGCTTTGCACCTTTGACCTGGCCAATTAGGCCCAAAACGCCAGGGTATACCTTTTAAAAGGTTTCTTTTTGTTATCTTGTGAATATTACCTATCATGAGGTTTTATTATACCACAAATTAATACACTTATCAGCAGTGTGGTTACTTGAAACTAAAGTCCATGGTCAGTGGATCATGATCAATCCTAGCATTATCCTTGAAACATGGTCCTTGGATGGTGGTCATATCGAAGGAATTAAAGTTAGAGATACGTTTTAATCTCGTCGTGGACTGGCAGATGCAGGTGTTCATGCGCCATTAATATCTAGAATTTAGGGAGCTCAAGAAGGTGCATATTCCATTGTTTTGTCAGGTGATTAAGAAGATGATATTGATGAAGTTAATTATATTTTATATACCGGACAAAGTGGTCAGGATGTTCTTGGCGATAAACAAATTGCAAATCAAACATTTACGAAAGGTAACAAAGGACTTCAGCTGAGCTGCTAGTATATCCTGCCTCTGAGAGAATAGTGAGAATTAACTATGATCTAGTATAAGCTAAATTAGGAGCAAGGCGACGTTCTGTAGCTTTTAAGTTTTCACCAATTCGTTCGGCATAATTTTTAACTTGATCACGACCAATTTTGCCTAGACCAAAATATTTAGCATTAGGATGACTAAAATAGTATCCAGAAACAGCTGCAGTAGGCAACATAGCATAGCCTTCGGTTAAAATAATTCCAGAATTTTGATCAGCGTTCAATAAATTAAATAAAGCAGTTTTTTCACCATGATCTGGGCAAGCTGGATATCCAGGTGCCGGCCGAATGCCTTGGTAAGACTCACGGATCAAATCATTTATTTCTAGATCTTCAGTTGGAGCGTATCCCCAAAATTCTTTACGAACTCGCTCGTGCATTCGCTCTGCAAAAGCTTCAGCCAAACGATCGGCTAAAGCTTTAAGCATGATTTCTGAATAATCATCATTAGCAGCTTTAAAAATTTTAACCTTATCATCTATTCCAATTCCTGTAGTAACTGCAAATCCTCCAATATAATCTTTCAAACCACTATCTTTAGGGGCTATAAAATCAGCTAAACACATATTAGCTTTGCCTTCGCGTTTAGCCATTTGTTGTCTAAGAAAATGGAATGCTTTTGGCTTATTTTTACTATCACTATCTATATTTAATAAAACATCATCACCAATAGAATTAGCTGGGAAAAAACCAATCACAGCTCGCGCTTTTAACCATTTTTCAGATATAATTTTTTCTAGCATAGCTTTTGCATCTTCTAACAATTCGCATGCTGACTTTCCAATAATAGGATCCTTTAAAATAGCTGGATAAACCCCTGCAAGTTCCCAAGTACGAAAGAACGGTGTCCAATCAATCCTATTTACTAACTCAGATAAATCGTAATCATCAAATGATTTTAGGCCTAAAAATTTTGGAGGAGGCGGTTGATAATTAGACCAATCAATATTAAGTTTTGCATTACGTACTTCAATTAAGCTTGGCAATTTTTTAGCCTTTTGATTGCGGAAATAAAGTTCACGAGTTTCTTCTTGTGCTTTGTTAACGCTTGCCAAATATTTATTGCGATGTGTATCGCTTAACAGGTTAATAGCAACACCAACAGCTCGCGATGCATCGTTGACGTGAATAACAGGGTGTGAATAACCAGGAGCAATTTTGACAGCAGTATGAATTTTTGATGTTGTAGCACCACCAATTAATAAAGGAATGTTTAGGCAGGAACGTTCCATTTCTAATGCGACAGTACACATTTCTTCAAGTGAGGGTGTAATCAGACCAGAAAGTCCTATCATATCGGCATTTTCTTCTTTGGCGGTTTCCAAGATTTTGCTGTATGGCACCATAACCCCCAAATCAATAACTTCGAAATTATTACACTGTAAAACTACGCCTACAATATTTTTTCCTATATCATGGACGTCACCTTTAACCGTTGCCATAATAATTTTTCCTTTGTTACTACTCACACCAGAACTTTCTTTCTCAAGCTCAATGAATGGTGTTAAATGGGCAACAGCTTGTTTCATGACTCGCGCTGATTTGACCACTTGAGGTAAAAACATTTGCCCTGATCCGAACAGATCGCCAACAATATTCATACCATCCATTAATGGGCCTTCAATAACCTCAATTGGGCGAGATGATTTCAATCGAGCTTCTTCTGCATCTTGAACCACGTAATCATTAATGCCTTTAATCAAAGCATGGGCAAGTCGAGCTTCTATGGGTTTTTTACGCCAAGTTAAATCTTCTATGGATTCCCGTTTTTCTCCAATAACATCGCTAGCTATCTCTAGTAACCGTTCGGTGGAATCTTCACGTTTGTTAAAGATCACGTCTTCAATTCGATTTTTTAAATTTTGAGGAATATCTGCGTAAACAGTTAACTGGCCAGCATTGACAATCGCCATATTTAACCCTGCATTAACCGCATGATACAAAAAAACTGAGTGCATAGCTTCACGAACTGGGTTATTCCCACGGAATGAAAAAGACATGTTTGATAGTCCACCGCTGGTTAAGGAGTGTTTAAGAGTGCTTTTAATCTTAGTAACGGCAGTAATAAAATCTTTAGAAAAATTTCTATGCTCATCTATCCCTGTTGCGACTGGGAAAATGTTAGCATCAAAAATAATGTCTTGAGGTTTAATACCCACTTCTTCGGTTAAAATATGGTAAGATTCTGTACAAATTTCGATCATGCGTTCATAAGTATCAGCTTGGCCCTTCTCGTCAAATGCCATAACTACAATTGCAGCACCGTAGCGTAATATTTCTCGAGCTTGTTTCTTAAACGGTAATTTTCCTTCTTTAAGGCTGATAGAATTCACAATGCATTTTCCTTGAATCGATTGAAGCCCTGCTTCAATTACACTCCATTTTGATGAATCAATCATGATTGGGACACGGCAAATGTCAGGTTCAGATGCGATCAGACGTAAGAAGATTGCCATAGCTTTTTCAGCATCTAGCATGGCATCATCCATATTAACGTCTATTATTTGCGCACCATTAGCAACTTGTTCCAAGGCAATACCCAAAGCTTGATCATATTTATCTTCGTGAATAAGCCGAGCAAACTTAGTTGATCCAGCAACATTAGTCCGTTCGCCAACATTTATAAAACCAGTTACGTCATTGAGAGTTAAAGGCTCTAGTCCACTTAAAGCACATAATGTTAAGGTTTCAGGAATAATACGAGGTAATTCATCAGATAAAGCGTCTGCAATAGCCTTTATGTGGGACGGTGTTGTTCCACAACAACCACCAACAATATTAATAAATCCACTTTTTGCAAATTCACGCAATTGTGAAGCCATGTATTCAGGAGTATCATCATATTCCCCAAATGCGTTTGGTAAACCAGCGTTTGGATATACACTAATATGAGTATCAGCTATTTTAGAAACTGCTTGGATATGTGGCCTTAAGGCTTCAGCTCCTAGCGCACAGTTGAACCCAACGCTTAATGGATTAGCATGAGAAATTGAATTCCAAAAAGCCTCTGGAGTTTGCCCTGAAAGCGTTCTTCCTGATGCGTCAGTAATAGTACCTGAAAGCATAACCGGTAATTTGATTTGTTCATCGTCAAAGAATTTTAAAACCGCATAAATAGCTGCCTTAGCGTTTAAAGTATCAAAAACGGTTTCTATTAAAATTATATCAACACCTCCGTCAACTAAACCATGTAAGGCGCCGGTATAAGATTCAACTAATTCTTTATAAGTTACATTCCTATATCCAGGATCATTAACATCTGGGGAAATTGATGCAGTACGATTTGTTGGTCCTATTGCACCAGCAACAAAGCGAGGTTTTTTTGTCTCTTCAGTATTAAATTTATTAGCTGCTTCACGGGCCAATACAGCACTTTTAAAATTCATTTCATAAACAAATTCTTCCATCCCATAATCTTTTTGCGCTATAGATGTTGAACTGAAAGTATTGGTCTCAACAATGTCAGCGCCATTGTTAAAAAAGTCTTCATGAATTTGACGAATTACATTTGGCTGAGTTAAACTCAATAAATCGTTATTACCTTTGAGATCTTGGCTCCAATCGCGAAAGCGTTCTCCTCGGAAATCTTCTTCGTTAAAGTTATGATCTTGTATCATCGTACCCATTGCACCATCCAAAATTAATATACGCTGACTTAACAAAGCACATATTTTTTCAGTTTGATCAGGTCTACGTTGACAATTTATTTTCTTATTATCAGTATTTAGAGAATTTTTAAAAATATTTTGATTAGACATTTATCTTAAGCTTTTTTAGATTTAGGACGTACGCCGAGCATATGGCATATGGCAAAACATAAATCTGCTCGGTTCATGGTATAAAAATGAAATTGGTTGACACCGTTTGCGTTGAGTACACGGCATTGTTCGGCTGCTAAGCTTGCTGCAACAAGCTTTCGTGCTTCTGGTTCATCATCCAAACCTTTAAAAAGATCTGTCATCCATAAAGGAATATTGGCTCCACAACGTTTTGAAAAATCAAAGACTCGTTTGAAGTTAGTAACAGGCAAAATTCCAGGGATAATAGGCACAGTAATTCCAGCAGTTCGGGCACGTTCTAAAAATCTTAGATATGTATCAACATTAAAAAAATATTGGGTGATGGCTTGCGTCGCACCCGCATCAATTTTGCGTTTTAGATTATCTAAATCAGCTTCTGGGCTAGATGCTTCAGGATGAGGCTCAGGATAAGCTGCAACGCTAATTTGGAAGTTAGCTATTTTTTTTAATCCAGTAACTAGATCTGCTGCAGATATATATTCTTTTTTGTCAGAATAAAAACTATCTGTTCCCTTAGGAGGATCTCCACGTAAAGCAATAATGTGATTAACACCAGCATCCCTATATTGACGGGCAACATTATCAACCTCTTCACGAGTGGCATTTACACAAGTTAAATGAGCAGCTGTTTCCAATTGAGTTTCTTTAATAATGCTAGATACTGTCTTATGTGTTCTTTCACGTGTTGTACCTCCTGCTCCATAAGTAACAGATACAAATGATGGATTAAGTGGCGCTAGTCGTTGAATAGAACTCCAAAGTATTTTATTAGACTGATCCGTATCAGGTGGAAAAAATTCAAATGACACGTCAATGTCAGCCGGCAACGGTGATGCTAAGGCAAAATTATATAAGTAGCTCTTGTCACTAAATTGTCCATTAGCGATGCTAGGAACTATTGTTTTCATTTTCTAATTCCATTTTTTTTATTTTAAAAAACAATTAAACAAAAAACAAAAATTTAATATAGATATTATCTCACAATTATTATTTTTCTAAATTAATATATATATCTAGATTAAATTTTTTAATTTAATAATAAAATTAGGATTTTAATCTCTTGAAATTTCTTTGGTCTTGATTTACGTTTTTCTCTCGTTTCCCATTGTATACAAAACCCTAAAGCCACAATCTTTTATATGTTTATAAGTTTTTTGTATTAAAGGCAAAATAGGTGGAATAAAAACAACACAGCCATCCCTACCTCTGATTAATAAAACTCTTTATGCATTTGTTCTCAAAGTAAGTGGATCAGTTACACAATTTATCTCTCTATATTTGGATGCTAAATTATTATTCCATTTATTATCAACTCTAATTAAATCAGTCCCCATGGAGAACTAAATAATTTATCTAGTACAATAAATAAAAGACGCTGGAACTCACCATCTAAATATTTTGATAATAGGTTACTAAACTATAAGGGTATACCAAAAGGAATAGCTAAGAATTGTAATGACATTAAAAATCGAAATGAATTTTAAATTACAATTGAAGATTGGTCTAAAAAAATTAAATTCATTGATGATGGTAGTCTAAATTTTAAGTACATTAAAGGAGGCGCTCATGGAATAATGAATCAAAAACTTGAATTGATGACTAGACCAGACTTTATGACAAAAAAGAGAAGAAAAGCGCCTTCATTCATGAATGATATTGGATGGAATAGTGGCGGAGATAAAAAAGCCAAAAAGGAATTTATAAATATTATATCTAATTTTGCTAAACTACCTTTAAATTAAAAAGTTAATAATTATAAAAGTTACAATTTTATATTTTTATTTTATTCAGTTCTGATTTTAGAAATAATGCAATTTCTTCCATACCATTTTTGTTGTTAATTGATTGTTTTTCAGCGTTTAAATTATAGTTTGTATTAGTATTTATATCATAGAAGATTGGAACACCATCTTTGTTCCTTATAAATTCAACTCCTGCGACTTCTATTTGATGTTTTTTTAAAAAGAGGGTTAATTCTTTGGCTAGCTCTTTATCAGGTGTCTTATCTATAAAAAAAACTAGGTTGAGAATTTTTTGTATCATTTATTTCATTAACAGGACAAAATTCATCAAAGTCAATTTCACATGTATCAGCAGGGCATAATTCAAAACTATTTTTACTATAGACTTTTAATGAGTATATAAAATTTCCTCCTACAAATTCCATTCGGGTTATAAAATCATCATTTGTAGAAATTTTTTCCTGTAACAACCATGTGTCATCCTTAGAAGAAGTAATTAAGTTATCTTTAAGCATTGTATCAAGTTCATTAATTGTATTTATCAATTTTACACCAAAGCCTTTACCACCTTGATTAGGTTTAACTATCATAGGATAAATATTTAAATTGGAAGCTGCTTCTTTAATTCTATTTATTCCAACAGCAACAATTGTTTTTGGGGTTTTAAAACTACTCTTTTTTAACAATAACTGTTGCAATATTTTGGAAAATTCTAGTTTTAAAACATTAGTCCCATTAATAACTCGTCTGTTATGATTTTCTAACCATGTTAAAATTATAGATGGATGGTTTGCTTGGAAGGGTAGCAAACTACCTTCTAAAGGGCTTTGGAAAAATATAGCAGTTCAGATAGGGGTTAGCCCTGAGGCATTATACAGAGAACTCGCAAGGAGGCGGTTAAGCTAAAAAATCATATGATAGCTTTTCAAGAACAGATGATTTAGTTAAGATATTACTTTTAATTTTTAGATTTATGTAAATAAGCAAACGATGTAATGCCAAAAATTTTAAAATCAGACTATTGACTCTATATTTAATCAAAGATTTACTAGATCATCTAAGAAGATGATTATCAAACTGAAAAGGCCTAAATATGAAAGCATTATTCTTTGATTTATCTTCAATTTACTGGCTTTCTATTAATTTCCGATATGCTAAAGCAAAACATTATTCTTTTACGAGATTAGCTTGCCCCAGCTAGATCATTTAGTATTACGAAATGTGTGGTTATCTTCATGGGTCCTATCTTTTTCTCTATTAGGTGACGCATTACTTTATGTGGTTTTGCCTGTCCATGCTGATGCTTTTGGAGTCAGTATGGTTGTTGTGGGGTTTTTACTTGCAGTAAATCGAATTATAAGAACATTTGCCTATGGCTTTATTGCTGATCTTGCTGAAAGAATTGGATTAAAAAAACTTTGCTTGATTGCGGCAGTAACGGCATCCATATCTACTTTGGGATATGGGTGGTTGGATGGAGGAATAGCTTTAACGCTGTCCCGAATGTTATGGGGACTTTCATATGCATCTCTTCTTCTAATTACTCTTGCCTTTGCTGCTATAAATCCTAAAAAAACTGGGACTCGTATTGGTGTTAGTCGTTCAGTTGAACAAGTTGGTCCTTTATTAGCAATGACTTGCGGAGCTTGGTTAACAACAATTGTGGGTCCGAGAGATGTGTTTATTTATCTTGGGATAGTAACAAGCTTATCAGCCCTTATAGCCTTTATTTTAGATGATAAGGCACAGCCAAATAAAATTAAAAAGCCACTTTCTCGTAACTATATTTTTTCTCGTCCTGATAGTCTTGACCTTCTCATTTTCTGGATGGGCCTTGGAATTGATGGAATTTTTACTGTTTTAATTTCACTAATGTGGACGCAATATTTATCTTTGGAGATGGCCATCCTAATTGGTGGAAGCGTTTTAGCTTCACGTAGACTATGTGAGATGATTGTGGCTCCTATGGCTGGGGCTATAGCAGATAAGATAGGTGTTCGTATACCCTTGTTCATAACAGTTGCATTAACTATCGTTGCGTTTGGTTTAATTGGTATTGGCTTTCTTGTACTTGGATCAATTGCCTTGGTTCTTGCACGTGGAGCTTTAGGGACATTGTTCCCAGCAGCAGTAGCTAAAATTTATTCGCAAAACAAAGTTAAAGCCTTAACGCGTAATCAGACATGGCGTGATGTTGGAGCAGCGATTGGACCATTACTAGCTGGCGCTAGCCTTAGTATTATATCTCCAGAGTTCATGCATATATTTGTAGCTATTGCTTTTAGTATTTCTTTTTTTGTGTTTATCCGGTCAAAAGAGTACAAGTTACTTTTGTAATTATTAATAACTTTAAAGTGTATTATAGAATGGAAATAAGGATTAAATTTCTTGAAACCTGGTGATAAATTCCGACGATATCATGCTGTTTATCTTTGATCGTATTGATCTTATTGATTGTATCCAGTAGAGAGGCTAACTTGCTAGTTTCTAATTGGAACGTTTTTTTGTTCGCCCTTGAAGATTTTTACCGCGCTCAAAACGCGTAATTATATTTGGCGACACATCTGCCAACTCAGCAAAATCGCGAACGCTCAAACCAAGGCTTACAAGTCGGTTGATTAAAGGCCTGTAATCAGATTACAATATTAATTTATAATTGTTAAACAAAATATAATTGTCATCTAAGGATAATAAATTGAATACTTTAATAAATAATATTCCAGATAGTAAAGGAACTAATGCATATTATAGGGATAAATCTTTTTCAAAATTATTAGAATTTTATAGCGGAAAAGATATGTTATTAAAAATAGAAAGTAAATTTGTAGAATTAGGCGAAATTGTAGGGTCTGAGTTAGAAGATTTGGCTTTATCCGCAGATAAAAATTCACCAAAACTTTCAAAAAGATCAAGAGATGGTTCTTTTACAAACACTATTGAAAAACATCCAGACTTTATAAAATTAGAAAAATATGCTTTTGAAAAATTTGGTTTAGCAGCAATGTCTCACAGGCATGGTGTTTTTGGAATGCAGCAAGCACTCCCACCAATAGTGAAATATGGCTTAACTTTTCTATTTGTTCAAAGTGAGTTTGGTTTGTGTTGTCCATTGAGTATGACAGACTCCCTAACTAGAACTTTGAAAAAATTTGGAGAAAATAAACTAATTGATAAATTTTTTGACCAATTAACATCCCAAAATTTAGATAACCTTTTCCAAGGTGGAATGTTCATGACTGAACAACATGCTGGTTCTGATGTAGGTTCAATTGATACTTATGCCGAAAATATAGATGGAGAATGGTATCTAACTGGAGATAAATGGTTTTGTTCTAACCCTGATGCTGACCTTGCAATGGTGTTAGCAAGATATGATAAAAATGTAAGTGGGACTAAAGGTCTTGCTTTATTTTTATTACCTAAAAAGCTAGATAGTGGCAAACT